>Ga0194130_10007799_pt1 | contig 11640 bp, 9 predicted proteins | sample TA2KigsurfametaG_FD_160084 | JGI IMG/M metagenome (GOLD analysis project Ga0194130, IMG submission 160084) | Freshwater microbial communities from Lake Tanganyika, Tanzania - TA2015050 Kigoma 12 surface | ecosystem: Environmental > Aquatic > Freshwater > Lake | place: Tanzania: Lake Tanganyika... | reverse complement strand
GCGAATCGGGAACTACCCGAAGAACAAAAAGAGTTTATCATAGAACATTTGATGGAGTTTATTGACGACCATATGAATTTTGATGAGATACAGCGGTATGTAGTACGCGCCAATCCTCGTGATCCGCCGCGAACATTTCTACGTTCTTGTCAAGAGTTTGTGGATTTACCTCGGCAGATTCATGCCCTCCGAGCAAATGCTGCTGCTGCTGGTGCTGCTGCTGCTGGTGCTGCTGCTACTGCTGCTGCTGCTGCTGCTGCTGCTAGTACTGCTGTATATAGTGGATTAGGTAGATGTGCTGCATCATTAATGAATGCGGCAGTAGTTAGTAGTGGTGCGGTGGCCGATGTTGCCCGAGCTGGTATTGGACGAGTTAGTGGTTTATTTCAAAGTGTATTAGGAAGGGAGGCAGCTGATGCTGCTGCTGCTGTGGTAGCGAATGTTAGGCAAAGAGCCCCACCAGCACAAGCAGCACAAGATGATGCTGTGGATCCTGGCGTGGCTATTATCGCAAATATTGAGCTGGCACAACAACAAGAACCACACGCTCGTCTAGAAGAAGAACAACCCCATAGTATCCCGGAGGAGAGTATTGGTGGTCGTTCGCGTTCGCGTAAGCGTTCCGCTTCAAGAGGCACTCGCCGTAAGGGCAAACAATCATCCAAAAAACTTAAACGTAAATCCCGTAGATATCAACGTCGAGCATCTTCGCGTAAGGGGCGTAAATGAAAAAAATTGATGCTCCCGAAAAAATTGATGCTCGGCTTCACTACGCTACGCTGATTTTTTCTCCCGAAAAAATTGATGCTCCCGCATGATTTTTTCCTCCAGAAAAAATTGAAATTCTTTTCTTGATTTCATCTTATCTCACTGCTCCCGTCAGAGAAGAAGATGAACTCAAGAGATACTACTACTACTACAGAAACAACAAATACCGCTCCCGAATTATACCGCCCTCTTTGCATGGACGGATGGAAACACGAATGGAATGTAAGTGCCACACACGACGACGACGCACGGAACTCGGTCATCACTCGGATCTCGGACTATTATTACGCAGAATCAACAAAAACTAAAAACCCGGCATACCCTCGTCACCATGCGCTCATTCTGGCCGCACTCTCTTCTTCATCCAAATTCGTATCGCGGGGGTTTCCGTCCACCATCGTGTCGGGATATGAACGCACTCGGTCAGCTACGCCGCGCCTCACCTCCTCCATCGTCACCAAACTCGCGTCAACATACCAAAAACACCACCTCACCGCACTCGCTGGCATGACCGGCCTGCTTGTCACGCGTCTCTTGATGCTCACCCCCCGAATCAATTCGCTCAAAACCAAGAAAAAACACGCCGAAATCACACAGCAATACATTCACTCGGCACTTGCCGCCGAATATCTCGTCGGAAATCGTTACTACCGCCTTGGTGCTGCTTTTTCCGTGACGACGACTCCTTTGGATAAAGAAAAACACCCCGTCGGTTTTCTGGAACAACGCAACTTCAAATCAAACCTCACCGCCGCCGACATTACTCCCGATGCTATTCGCGCAACCCAAGAGGAATTACACCAGTTATACAACGCCAATATCGACCGATTGTTCTTCATGACTCAGCAATACAAGCACGGGTTTGTGAGTCGCGACACGATTCGCGAAGACCCAGAATTCGTCAGGATGATGTCCGCTTTCTGGAGATTGGCTATTCAGCATATGAATATGAAGGACGAATTTGAAGCCCAAGCCGCCAATCCTCTTACACTGATGTGGTTTTCATTAAGAAAAAACGCAAGACGCATTACGTTGGTTTCGATGGTGGCAGAAACAGCTGTTCTCAATCCAGGTTTGTATGACTATGATGTCGCTCGCATCTTCGACAACTTGTACGGTTCTTATGCCAATTATATCCAAAGTGCGAAAGCTACATGGATTCGTCTTGCGGGCGATGGTTCAAACGCGTCATTCCTCGCATTCGCTGCGATCGAGCCTACGATGGTCAGGGAAGAGTATGCGCCAAGAATCGGTGGAAACCCTGCTGACTATCACGGACTCTCGTTGATGAGCTGTGCAAACTATATCCCGTCACGCGACCCAGTATTTGGTGCGTTGAAAAAACGACACAGTTGCCATATGATGCGAACGGCTGATGCGGTGAATATGTCGTTTGGCCAAGTTGAACCACTCAATCCCGAATCACCCGCGAGAGGTGTGTGTCGTGACCAAGAACGATTTCAGACAAGATATGCGCCGTTTTATGAAATGGTGGAAGATGCGCGAAGAAAAGAGACGATCCTCGGAAATGTTGACTGGAATTTTGAAGAGAAATGCGAAAACACAGGTGAAATCATATGCTCGTTTCAGGCATTACGTGAATTCCGCGAACGCGTTTGGCCATCTTTTGGAAGTGGAATCCGACGCGAATACATTTCAAGCGACTACTGTTATGATGACGAAGACGACTACTACGATGACGAAGACGACTATTACGATGACGGCTACGGCGCGGATTAAATAATTAGTAAGTGAAAAAATAAGACTCAAATGGGAGTTAATTTTTTTTCTATCGCTGGTCGCTGGAAAAATTGTCCCTTTCTTTCTTTTCACGATTGTCCCTTTCTTTTCACGATTGTCCCTTTCTTTTCACGAAAGTGATTTTTCCCTCGCTGGTCGCTGGAAAAATTGTCGCTTTCCACGAAAGTGATTTTTCCCTCGCTGGAAAAATTGTCGCTTTCCACGAAAGTGATTTTTCCCTCGCTGGAAAAATTGTCGCTTTCCACGAAAGTGATTTTTCCCTCGCTGGAAAAATTGAAATGTTTTTATATCTTCATCCTTACCAACACACAGAGAAGAACAACGACACACAGAGAAGAACAACGACACAAATGGAACACTACTACGCACACATCCGTAACCAAGACGAAAATGGAATGAACGAATATGCCCGAATCACCGACGAATGGAATCAAAGCGACGAAGTCCAGCGCCACCGAATCCTACGTATGAACGAAATCAACAATACCACCGATTATTACAGCGGCAACCGCATTCATCACCTCAGGACAATCCAGATGTATTCTTTCGAATTGTGGAATCAGCTCTTCCAATATGAGGCACTCGATCCGGTTTTGCGTGAATACTCACAAGCATCCATCCGCTACGCTGAAGATAGAACGCAAACACAACTCTTTGCGGGGCAAATGGAGGTGTCACTCATCTTACAAGAAAATTATCGCCCCGGTATTCATGTCGCAATCTTCATAATTCAATTGACACCGCACCGTCAATTTTACGACGGACACGTCATTCAACGTGAGTTCGGGGATGGAACTCAAACGCATCTAACGATTAACCGAATGTTCAATACCGACGACCGCGCAGTTGTTTCACAAGCTACAGAATACGATATTCTTCAATATATCGCGAATGATGATGACATGCGATATTTGCTTGACAGGTGTTTTATGGATCCGGAGTTTACTACAGTTCAATATACCTACGTATTACCACCCCCAAATGTCAACGAAGACGGTGGCGGCGGCTATTATGTGGTTGATTATCACGGTGGAAATGGTAACGAGCATATATTTCATGATTTTGGAGGCGATGTGGCGGCTCCTGATCCACACCCCCATCATTACGCCGCCGATGCTGCCGCCGATGCTGCCGCCGATGCTGCCGCCGATGCTGCCGCCGATGCCATCCCTCCTCCTCCTCCTGCCAACAATTTTCAAGAAATATACCATTATTACTATAATAATGAATACAATAACGTATACTACGAGGACGACGACAGCGACGACGACAGCGACGACGACAGCGACGACGACAGCGACGACAGCGACGACGACGATGCCCGTCACGGAGAGGAGGACCGCGAGGACGACGAGGGCGACGGCGACGATGTAAGAGGGTAAGTAAGTGTATAAGCAAGAAGTAGTAAATATCGCGAAGAATAAATATACCAGTATTTTTTTCGATATTTACATTCCAAACTGACTAAAATCAGCCATAACGGGGCGGGGCGCGTTAATATCCTCGGATCGAGAATAATTCGGCACCTTTTTACATTCAAACGCGGGCTCAGGGCATCGCGCACAAGCAGGGCAAGGCGGGCATTTATGTCCATCTCCATTTCCACCCGCGGATCCCGCAGCCGCATTTGCTTTATCGTTTCCGCTCACGCTGTTCATACCTGGGATACCGCCAGGAGCATTCAGCGGAAATGTGCTAGGAGAGAAAGCACCAACCGGAGTGCCGAGAGATGACGCACTTACACCACCATTAATATTCGGGTCATATTTTGTCGTCGTCGGCAGTTTTGTATTCGAAGGCAGGTCTTTCGTGGCGACCGGTTTAAGTGGATCAGGAATATCACTAGGTTTGGTTGTAGTAAATCCGTCACGAATATAGTTGCCTAAACTAGACGCAAGAATCAGCGAGAATATTAAAATAAGGAAGAGATGAACTTTTGTAAGTTGCATAATTCGACTATGATACAATATATATATAAAAAGTTTTCTAATAAAGAATTGAATCCATTTTGTAGTTTATTCATATTCATACATAAACAAAACGATCTACATTCATGGAACAACAACAACAACAACCACCGGCCGAAGGAATCATACTTACAAGGAAGCCGCGACAACGGAAAGGCGGTGTATCATCTCATGCGATTCTCTCATCGTCTTATGTTGTAAGTGACGACGCCGCGTCGACGGCTACACATAAATACGAGATTGGCGTAGATGAGGCGGGTCGTGGCCCATTATTTGGACGCGTTTATACTGGTGCGGTTATACTTCCATCAGCCGGTGACGCTTCACGTCCATTCGATTTCTCTCTTATGAAAGACAGCAAAAAATTTAGTTCAGATAAAAAAATCCGAGAGGTGGCGGAGTATATCAAGAAACACTCGGTTGCGTGGGCAGTTTCATACGAAGAGGCGGAAGTGATTGATACGATTAATATTCGGCGTGCGACGCTTCAGTGTATGCGAAAGTCGATCAATACACTTATCGACGCACATATCGAAGATATGGAGAAACTGGATCAACCCAAACCGACCACAGAAGACTATCTTCTTCTCATCGATGGAAACGACTTTATCCCACTTGGAAAATATAATGAAGAGATGGACCAGATAGACACATATACACATGTATGTGTAGAAGGAGGCGATAATACGTATGCTTGTATTGCGGCTGCGTCGATCTTGGCTAAGGTTGCGCGTGATGATTATATTGAAAAATTATGCGATCAATATCCGGTGCTTGATGAGATGTATGCTTTGCGTGGAAATAAGGGGTATGGGGCGAAGAAACATTTGGATGGAATACGGGAGCATGGGATTACGCAATGGCATAGGCGGTCGTATGGAATATGTAAGTCTTTTGCGTAGCAAAGGACGGTCCGCATCACAGCGGACAAGGAGTTCGCGTAGCGAACGGATATCGTGAGACAAGGAGTTCGCGTAGCGGACGGATATCGTGAGATAAGGAGTTCGCGTAGCTAGAACTCATCCGCACCATACCCGAAGAATCCTCTTCGCGATAGCAGACGCATGACTGGCGGTTGGAACCCCGATAGCGAGAGACATTATGATAGATATGACGACGATTCTTGAATAAAAAATATTTCAATTTTAGTCTATGTATATTATATACGTTCGGCATCATCATGGTCTGTGCCATATCTTGCGCTATCGCGTTTATTTTCATCGTCGCGAACATTTACTGTTGCGCGTTCTCTCACCGTTCTGGTGGAGTAATTCAAGAATTCGTGGCGAAGTTATCACCGGACAATCAGCGCCGGTATGCCGCGATCACACGCGAGAGACAGGGAATCTATTTTATGGGGTTGTTCCTGGGTTTCATTCTCTCGATGGTATTACTTGTATGCTTTCGCAAGTATTTCTTGGGCGGTCGCGGGGGCAACGCAGGGGTGTTGTGTATGGTTGCCGCCGTCGCATTAAGCGTGAATTATTTCTATTATATTCTCTCACCGAAGAGCGATTGGATGGTGCTTCATTTGAAGTCGGGTGAAGAAACAACGGCGTGGTTGAAGGTATACCGCACGATGCAGGTGAACTATCATGTCGGACTCGTTTTTGGTATTCTTGCGGTGGTCGCATTTGGGAATGCGTTATGCGGGTCATGATGCGTCAGTATAATGAGATAAAGGATCTTAGTATAAAAAAGTGTTAGTATGACGATTTTTATGTATTTTGTTTTTTAGTGTATATTTAGTATTGTATATATTTAGAGTTGAACACGTGCGTTGATGTATCTTTGAATGCGATCGAACTCGGCTGGCAAGTCGGCGGTAATCGATGTGCTGTTTTTGTAATTGCGCACGATACACATTCCAGGCTGACCGCTCATGACTTGAATATGGCAGTCTCGGACATTTACCAGATTTGTGTAAACCAACTCATATGGGCATTCAGAACCTTCTCTATTCCAGCCCATTTCTGTATCGGTAAATGTGCGGTCTGATGACACACTTACGACCTCCGCGACCGCATATGCGAACTGGTTGTCGTTACTCTTGACAAACCAAATCTTGTCTCCGTGTTTTGCTGTTTTTAAGCCGTATGGGACAGCGTAGTATCCCACTTGTTGTAATCCCTCGATTGTCTTGCGGGCACGCGCCAACTTTACCTTTTTGCCGATTGAAATTGACGTCCCTTTCTCAAAGTTCACGCCTGTTCCAGTTTGAATCACGAAGTGTTGTGTTCCGTTGTTTCTTCTTGCTTCTATTATACTCATTATTGTTTGACGTGCGTAGCCTATCATTTGTTCACTATTGTGAAAAAGTATTTCAATTTTTTTTGAAGTGTTTGATTGTCATATAAATCATCATATTTATTCGTCGTTTCCTAAAAAATTGATAACAAAATTCAAATATAAAGCAATCCTCGTATTTCTTTATATTGACGAACGATGCGCGTGCTTATCTTTGATACCGAGACCACCGGTCTGCCCCCCAAAAATACACCGACGAATCAAACAGATAAATGGCCTTACATCGTCCAATTGAGTTGGGCAATATACAACGACGAAACGAAGCAGGTCGAAGAAGAGAAGGATGATATTATATCTTTAGGAACACATATCCCGATTTCGCCGGAATCAACGGCGATTCATGGAATCACAAGCGAGTTATCGCGCGCCCGTGGAATCCCGATGGAAGTTGCGTTATTCGATTTTAAACGCGCGGCGAATCGGTGCGGAAAAATGGTCGCGCATAATTTAGAGTTCGACAAGAATATGCTTCTCGTGGAGTTTTACCGCGCGAGGATGTTTCACGTGGTGTTTCCGCCGACCGAATACTGCACGATGAAGAAGGGGACGCCGATATGTAAAATACCGAAAGTATGGGATGACGGGACGACCTCGCTGAAATACCCGAAGCTCGTGGAGCTGTATCACGTGCTTTACGGAAGTGATGTTCCATCGCCGGTAGGTCTTCACAACGCGAAGGTGGATGTTGACATTTGTCTGAAGTGTTACGTGAAGATGACGGCGGATACGGCGACGACGGGGACGACGATGGTGTAATAAAGGTAAAATGTGATGGATGATATTTTTTGTTTGGTTATAGTATAGATAGGATGTCTGGAAAACCAATATCCAGAAGAGAAGCAGCAAGCGGCGGAGTTGATGATCCAAGATATTCGGTCACTACTGGAGAAAAAGAAAACCCTCCCAAAAACTCCAAAAGCCGTTCCCGTACCATTTCCCCGCCACCACTATCACAAGAAATACAAAGTATAATTGAACAAAGACGAACAATAACAGTTAATGGCGTATCATTATGGTACGAAGGCGCAGGTCCTGAACCTAGACCTTTATTTGATTATCTTACTAGCGTTAATATATCCGAGATGACGCCGAGTGAGGCAAATACTACCCGAGTACAAGCTTATGAATTGGTTTATCCATCATTTCATAGAGTATGGTTCAACATTGACTATTTAATAAACGCAATGCAAGCGTTTATGATGCCTTCTAGATTTACACCTACTTCAGATAAAACATTAATTGTAAATTTTGGAGCAGCTGGAACTGGCAAATCAAATGGACCATATGCCCTAGGCGAACATGTTAATTGTAGTAATACATTCATTTTAGATCCGGATAGATTCTATGAATTTTTTGCTACTTTTTTAGGTTATTTGCCAATAAATGATCCAATAAAAGCAAAAGAAGATTATCAACGTATTTGGGAACGTATACGTAGTAATTTTCGTGACTATGAAACTGTAATACCGCCATCAGAGATAGTAGCAGCAGGGAATAGTCGACCAATTGCGGAGAATTGTAAAGTAAAGGCGGTTTGTATGAGTAGTTATCGTGAAATGTTAACGGCTGTAATGTATGAAGTTTTCAAGATGGCGTTAGGTTTCCCACATGATGCCTTTGGAATAATTGATGACAAAACAGGCTTAGCACCTTCAGAGAAGTTTATACATAAACTACAAGAACTACGACCAAGTGTATCACCAGCAGAATTACCAGGAATGAATATAGTATTCGATTCAACTGGTTCTATGTTAGATGTTATACAACGTTATATACCATTAGCTCAAATGTTAGGATACAAAATCGTTTTTGTTGGAGTTTATTCAACATTAAAGAATTGTGCGGCTCGGGTATTGCCGCCAAAGCCTACAGGTGCGGCATCGGAAGTGGCAGGGGCAGCAGCAGGGGCAGAAGCAACGGCAAAAGCAGAGCCAGAAGAAGAGGCAAATAATTGGATACCCGAGCGGCCAATTGTTCGGCCAGATGTCGAGAGTTCTACCCAAGGAGCTAGTGCTGCTACAGATATGACTGTTAAATGTCGTAATACCGAACAACATCGTAAAACGGCACGTGGTGGACTTATCGCTACATGGAATGGAATGCGAGGTAAAAAAGTTAATGAATTGTTAAATTATCCGTTACATAACGACTATCGACTTATTCTTGTAGAAAATAATTTTAATCCAGTAAAACGTAGAGGAGGAGCTGGTATTATTTATGATAGTGGTGATACTAGAATAGGTATTCCGCAATTTATTGAGCGTGAAAAAAACAATTGTTGTCTATTTAGATCTGATGGCTTTTATGGAGTTACAAAAGAACAATTAGATACCATGACAGCAAGAGCAACAGCAAGAGCAATAGCAGGAGCAGCAGCCGGTCGGGGCGGTTATTCCAGAAAACGAAGACTTCATACCAACCGTCCTAGAAGAACCATGAAAAAATACGCTCGTCGTGTTACGCGTCGTCGCGGTGGTCGTGGTCGTGGTCATGGTCGCGTTGGTCATCGTCATACTCGTCATAATCGTCGTTAGTATTTTCACTCACTATCCGAATCATTCAACGTCACATATGTATCTGTGTGTAATGATGTGAAATACACATGAACCCGCTTCATTTTACGAAGGAAGTCCGCATCCACCAACCAATCGATTTCGGTTTTGTCGTTGTATTCTTTTATTTTTGGTTTGATGGCGCATAAGCCATACGATATACGAGAGGAAGACGATAATCGCGCCCCATAAGGCCAAAGGTTGGCCCGAGTAGTAATAAGATAAAGAACGCGAGCAGGTGTTATATATTTCAATATTCGAGCGGTTCGGCGTTGGTCTGATAGCGGAATGAATATCGCACCCGCACTCGCAGCCGCACCCGCCGCCGCGACCGACATCCAGTATTCATAATCAGGAAACGCGAGAGATATCGTCTGGGCGAAGAGACGCCGCCACTCAGCGAATGTCCGACATGCGATGACATCATCCGCACGAGAGTGTAGTAGCGGCCACAAGTATAAATTCACGATATCGATCACGGTCTCATTCCGAAAGAAGTTCGGTGGCACACTTCGTCCAATGTCTGCCCCGCCGCTACCACCCACGTATATCGGACAGCAAAACTCGCCGACTTTTGGAGCCAAAAACGCGCGTTTCTCACGTGTCATTTCACAATCTAGCCACGGATTATATTGTGAAATTTGATGATATAATGTATATCCGACTTTGGGAAGTTCGCATATTTCTTTGAATCGTTGTTGGTTGTGATGAAATACATCGATACTCGTAAACGCCGGAGGAAATGCGAAATTATGGTCGTTTGTCCATCGTGTAACTGGACTCAACGGAACCTCTGTCGCTGGTGGTTGTATAGTATCCTTCTTTGATGGTGAAATCCGAAACATGTTTCTTTGCGAATGAGATCGTATTTATGTTAAAAGTTTTCAATTTATTCATGAAGAACAAAATTCCGCCTTCAGCGATTCTCCTCACGATGAGCAGAATTCCGCCTTCAGCGATTCTCCTCACGATGAGCAGAATTCATCCTCGTAAACGCGAGGATATTTTGTTCATGAAGAACAAAATTCACATATCTCATCCTCCGCCGTCTCCGCCCCCGCCCCCGCCCCCGCCTTCTCCGGTTCCACCGTAAACTGTTGCGGCTGGTGTTTCGCTTTTCGTCGCAAGTAATACACCCCCGTCTTCAGCCCCTTATTCCACGCATAAAACAGCATCGATGTCAATATATTATAGTTCGGTTCTTCGACCCAGAGATTCATACTCTGGCTCTGGCAAATAAATGCCCCGCGATCCGCCGCCATATCAATAACATGCCGCATCGGCATCTCCCACACCGTCTTATATTTCAGTTTCATGGCGTCAGGCAGTCCATCAATATATTGGACACTCCCCTGATTCGCAATAATGTTCGTTTTCACGCGTTCATTCCATAATCCGATCTCAATCAGGTCGCGGATGAGATACCGGTTCACCAATATAAATTCACCAGCTAGGGTTCGGCGTGTATAAATATTACTGGTAATCGGTTCAAAACATTCATTATTACCGAGAATTTGCGAAGTGCTGGCGGTAGGCATCGGTGCGAGAAGTAGCGAATTACGCAGTCCATGTTTCTGGATTTTGGCCTTCATGTCGGCCCAGTCATATCGCCGTGTGCGATATTTTGATGAGGGGTAACTATCAGAGGTAGGATCGACACCCCACATATCGAATTGAAGGATGCCTTCCGATGCGGGGGATCCGGCGAATGTCTCGTAAGGTCCATGTCGCGCGGCGAGTGTCATCGATGCTTTAAGTGCGGCGTAATAAATCGTCTCGAAAATCTCTCGGTTAAGCACACGGGCTTCTTCGCTGTGGAACGGAATATCCATCATCATAAACACGTCTGCGAGTCCTTGAACTCCGATACCGATGGGGCGATGACGCAGGTTGCTCGTTCGTGTTTTATCGGTGGGATAGTAATTAATATCGATGATTTGGTTTAGGTTATCTACGACGAGTTCGGTGACGCGCTCGAGTTCTGTCATATTCATCACTTTCGTTTTTTCATCGACAAACCGGTTCAAGGCAATACTCGCCAAATTACAAACCGCAGTCTCATTCGCGTCGGAATATTCCATGATTTCGGTGCATAAGTTACTGCTCTTGATCGTCCCGATATTTTTCTGGTTGCTCTTTTTATTCGCGGCGTCTTTAAATAGGATATACGGCGTCCCGGTCTCCATCTGGCTATCAAGGATTTTAAGCCAAAGGTCACGTGCCTTTACTTGTTTGCGTGCGCGGCCTTCACGTTCATATCTCTCGTATAATTCTCGGAATTCGTC
>Ga0194130_10007797_pt1 | contig 11643 bp, 12 predicted proteins | sample TA2KigsurfametaG_FD_160084 | JGI IMG/M metagenome (GOLD analysis project Ga0194130, IMG submission 160084) | Freshwater microbial communities from Lake Tanganyika, Tanzania - TA2015050 Kigoma 12 surface | ecosystem: Environmental > Aquatic > Freshwater > Lake | place: Tanzania: Lake Tanganyika... | reverse complement strand
GCGACGAAGGCATCGGCGGGGTGGGAGCGGCCGTTCCGGAAACACACCGCCCGGGCCCGCTCCCGGTCCCAGTCGAAGCGCTCGAACGGGTGGTTGTAGTGGACGAGATCGTCGGGGGCGCCGCGCAGCAGCACATTGAGCAGATCGTGGCGCAGCATCGCCACCGCCCCCTCGAGCGGGTGCTCCACCAGGACCTGCCCGGAGGCGCAGAGAATCCTCACCGATGTGATCGGGTGGCCCAGGGTGCCGTCCGGATCGCAGCCGAGCCGCCGCAGGGCGGCGCGACCATTGGCCATCAGCAGAAACCCATGGCCATGGAGATGGGAGGCCATGGCCCGTTCGTAGACACGCACGGAACGGCCCTGCTGCCAGAGCCCCCTGGCCACGGCCAGCCCGCAGGCGCCGCCTCCCACCACAGCTGTATGGATCACGGCTGAAGATCCATCGGCAAGGTGAAAACATTCCCGTGGATCAAGCAAAGATATGCTGACACACCCGGCGACCCAACTGCCGACCCAACCGCTGAATTCGTGATCCGTACGGCGCCCACGGCCAGAAAGGATGCATGCCCGCGAATGTTAGGGGGTGTGGGCAAACCTATCGACGTCGCCGTAGTCACCTTCGAGCGCTCAGCGAGCGAGCCTGAGTGCTTCCTGAGCAAAGGTGAGGGAACCCAGGGGAAAGAACGGCCGGAAAGAAGATCGAACGGCCCCGGGATGGCGATGGCGGTTCCGAAGGCAACCAGATTCACAACCGCACCCACCCCCGGGCAGGGTTCCTGCGGTGGCTGGAGGCTCGCCACGCCTTCGGTGGCTAAGGTGAGGCTGGTCAGGAAGGAACATGCGCCGACGCACCACATTGATGATCATCAGTGGAGCGCTTCTTTCGGGCACCTCACTTCTGATCTTCACCCATCTGCTGGATCAGCGCAGTTCCAACGACTTACGCCGCCAGAATGATCGGATCGCCCGGCGGCTATGCACCGCCCTTCAGGGCGTCGAGCGCAGCTTCGCCAGCCCAGGGCCGCCGATGGCCTCCCTGGGGCTGCAGTCCGTCGCCGCGGCGGAGCTGGCGGACTCCCCCCCCGTGCCGGCGGTGATGGCAACGGGGTCCGCGGCCCTGAAGGGCAGGCCACTGGTCTGCCCCCGACGGTTCTCCCGGCTGGTTCTCGTGGTAGCGGGCGAACCGAGCCAGGGGAAGGCCCTGCTCTTCAGCACGGACCCCAGCCGCCGCCAGCCCCCCGAATGGATCCGGCTTTCCGGGACCAGCCTGGTCAACCCCGATCAGGATGGCGACAGGCAGATCCGGCTGGCCCCATGGACCGCCCTGGAGGCGAAGGGGATGGTGAAGGGAGCGCCGGCCGGTTCGCTCTACCGGGTGGATTTCGGTGATCTGGCGGTGGGGCTGACCCTGGCGCCGGCCCTGCCCACCAAGGCGGATCGCGTCCGCAACCTCGCCCTGACCCTGGGGCTGCTGGGGATCGGACCGAGCGTGGCGATCGCCTGGCGTTCCAGCCAGAACCGCAGGAAGGAGCAACCGGTGAATGGAAGCTTCCGCAAGCACGGCCAGACGTCCTTCCTGACGCACTATGCCCTGGTGAAGGATCTTGAGGCTTCGGCGCTCAGAAAGCACGCGGATCGCGGCGAAGACGGCTTTCTGGTGACCATCGACTTTCGTTATCTCGAGCGGCAACGCGGCTATCTCAGTGAGGTGGAGATCAACGACATCCTCACCAAAGCCTGCCGGGCGATTGACAAGGGATGGGCCGTGCATCCCGGCTTCAACTTCTACCATGTCTCGAAAAGCAAGATCGCCCTGATTGTGCGGGCCTCCGGCAGCATTCCCATCGACGACACCGCTGCCTGTGAGGCACTCCTGGCCCGTCTGCTAGGGATTGTCTCCGGATCGATTCAGATCTCCAGCGATTCGGTGCTCGCCTGGGACGATGTGATCATCACTGGGCAGCGATTCCAGTTGAGCGCCCCACCTGAAACCCTGCTGACGATGCAGGCCTTCGGGGAGATGCTGGCCGCCGAAGACAGACGTTCCTACCGCCTGGTGAAGAGCGGCGATGATCTGCTCGTCAAGGACAAGGGCGAGATCAGAAATCAACTCACCTCCCTGAAGGCCAGCGATCTTGAGCTGCGCTTCCAGCCGATTCTTCAGCTCAGCAACCCGGGCCATTTCGGACTCGAACTGCTGATCCGATTCCTGCCTCCGGCACTCAGCAAGCTCGGCACGGGACACGTGATCCAGCTGGCCCACGACATCGGCATTGCCCACAAGATCGATGCCCTTGTGGTGAGCAGGCTCAACGATGTGCAACAGCAGCTCCAGGCGTCGGAGTTGCTGCGTCATCGCATCGAGTATGTCTCCGTCAACATCAGCTCCGATTCCGTCTCCACCGATCAGCGCCTCAACCAGCTGATCGGCCTGTTCAAGCACCATGGCATCGACAGCTCGGTTTTCTGCATCGAGATCACGGAGATGGCCGCCACGGACATCCTGGCGGGATCGGAAGGGGTGACAACGGCTTCGGAGCGGCTGATGCGGGAGCTGAACTTCGGAATCTTCATCGACGACTTCGGCTCCGGGCTTTCCAACTACCGACGCATCAGTGAGGCCTGGTACGACGCCATCAAGCTCGACATTGACCTGATCAAGGGGGTTGACCGTTCCTTCCGGCTGCAGCGCTATGTCGGCTCCTTCATCGACACGGTCCATGCCCTCGGCAAGACCGTGGTCTGTGAAGGCGTCGAAACCCACAATGAACTCACCGCCGTGATCCGACTGGGAGCCGATGCCCTGCAGGGATTTCTCGTGTCGCGGCCCCTGCCCCTGGAGGAGGTGGAATCGTTCATCCGATCTTCCGACTGGGCGGACCGCGACTCCCTGCAGCAGACACTGGAGCAGATCCGTGCCACATCAAGGCTGCGTGATTCCGGCCATGGCGAGGATTTCAAGACGTCCGACAGGAAGATTCCGCTGGAGCGTTACATCATCGACAACTGGTCGAGGCTACGCAGCTTCGAGGAGTTCGTGCTCCTCTTCGTCAATGAGCTGAAATCCTGGGGCCTTGAGATCTACCGCTTCTCCCTCGCCTTTCTGCCGGACCAGAATGACATCGACTGCAGCCAGTACGTCTGGGTGAGCTCCAGGCCCGGCCTTGTGAGCACCCTGCGCATGGAGCGGGACTTCCTGGAACAGGATGAGCACCTGCGCAGCCCCCTGCATTTCATCGCCACCAGGAGCAAGGTGTTTCGTCAGCAACTGGTCGCCACGAAGGACAACGGCTTCCCCTTTCTGGACTCCCTCAGGGAGGTGGGCTGCAGCGATTACCTCGGCATCCGACTGGACTCGCGCGGTGTTTCGATCCCGGTGCTCACGATCGCCCTGCATGAAGGCAGCGTCTTCAGCGACCAGGAGGTGGAGCGCATCGAAGCGATGAGCAGCCTGCTCAGCCTGCTGTTCTATGCCTTCGAGAGCGAGCGCTCGAAGCGGCTGGCGATGCTGGATCCCCTCACCCAGCTTGCCAATCGCCGCAGCTTCGATTCCTTCCTCAAGGGGAATGTCTCCGCCTCCAGAGCCGCCCAGGTCAACCTGTCCCTGGCCTTGATCGACATCGATCAGTTCAAGGTGGTGAATGATGTTCTGGGCCACGCCTACGGCGACCGCTGCCTCAAGGAGATCGCCGATGCCCTGCGGTCGGGTCTGCGCCGAAAAAGCGATTTCGTGGCCCGGCTGGGAGGCGAGGAATTCGCCATCATCCTGCCCAAGACCGATGCCGATGCCTCCCTGCTCCTGTGCGAGAAGCTGCGCGAGTCGATCCAGGACAAGGGCACCTACCACCCGGGAGTCGCCACCGGCAACGTCCTCACCGTCAGCATCGGCATCGCGGCCTGGGATCCGAACTCCATGGCCGAGTGCGACGCCGACCGGCTGCTGCAGCTGGCCGACGACTGCCTCTACGAAGCCAAACGGAATGGCCGCAACCGGGTGGTCTGCCGGTCCCTGCACAGCCAGGTCGGCCTCTCCGACTGACCCCATGACCCACCAGAGCGTCCCCCCCGTACGCGTCCGCCTGTTCGCCGGCCTGCGCGAACGGGCCGGCTGGGGGGAGCGCCTCATCCAGCTCGACGCCCGCCCCGGCACCCAGCGCGCCACCGCTGCGGATCTCTGGCGGCAGCTGGCCCTGGGCGCCGGCTCCGGCGAGGAGAGCGCCGAGCTGCCGGCCACGGTCCGGGTGGCCATCAACCAGGCCTTCGCCGCCCCCGACAGCCCCCTGTCCCCCGGCGACGAGGTGGCCTTCCTGCCCCCGATCACCGGAGGCTGAACCCATGTCCACCACCAGCCCCGTCCGCCCGGCCCCCCCGATCGAAGTGCAGCTCCTGGAGGCCCCCTTCCAGCCGCTGGAGCGGCTGGCGGCCTGGCAGCGGAACCTGGCTGCCGAGGGGCCCGACACCATGGGTTCAGCCGCCGAAAGCCACTTCATCGGCCGCGTGCGCCCCACCACCGCCGCCGGCGCGCCCCTCGAGGCCCTGGAACTGGAGCACTACCCCGGCATGACCGAGGCCCAGCTGGACGCCCTCGCCGAGGCCTGCGCGGCGCGCCACGGGGCGGGCGCGGTGCTGGTGGCGCACCGGGTGGGGCGGGTGCGGCCGGGGGAAGCGATCGTGCTGGTGGCCGTCCAGGCCGACCGCCGCGGTCCCGCCCTGCGCTGCGTCCAGGAGCTGCTCGAGGATCTCAAGCACCACGCCCCCTTCTGGAAGCGGGAGTGGAGCGGCGGCCGCGGCACCTGGGTGGCCGGCAACACCCCGTTGTGAACCCATCCCCTCCCTTCGCACCCCTCCCATGGGCCAGTCCAGCGACGCCCTCACGGCCGACCAGATCAGCTTCATCGCCGCCCAGAAGCTCTTCTTCGTCGGCACCGCCACCGCCGACAGCACGGTGAACGTGTCCCCCAAGGGGCGGGATGCGCTGCGGGTGATCGACGAGCGCCGGGTGATCTGGCTCAACCTCACCGGCAGCGGCAACGAGACCGCCGCCCACGTGCAGGTGTGCCCCCGCATGACGCTGATGTTCTGCGCCTTCGAGGGCCCGCCCCAGATCCTGCGGCTCTATGGCAGCGCCCGCACCATCCAGCGGGGGGAAGACAGCTGGGAGGCGCTCTACGGCCTTTTCGAGCCCCTGGCCGGTGCCCGTCAGATCTTCGATCTGGCCATCGAACGGGTCCAGACCTCCTGCGGCATGGCGGTGCCGCGCTACAGCTACGGGGGCGACCGCACCGAGCTCGACAGCTGGGCGCGCCGCAAGGGCAACGACGGCCTGGAGCGCTACTGGAAGCGCAAGAACCGCCGCAGCATCGACGGCCTCCCGGCGCCGATTCCGGCGCCGATCGCCGCCCCCGGGACGACGCACGCCAACGGCGACTGACTCAGAGCAGCGGCAGCCGCAGCAGCTGGGCCCACAGCTCCGTGCCGGCCGCCAGGGCACCGGCCTCGGCGGGGATCTCCAGCAGCAGGTCGGCCCCCTGCAGCGAGCCGATGCGGGAGGAGGCCTGGCTGCCCTCCACCTGGGCCAGCAGGGCCCCGTCGCTGTCCACCGCCAGCCGGGCCCGGGCCAGTTCGGGCCGGCCGGCACCCCGTTTCAGCGCCGAGGCCAGCCGCACCTTCAGCCGCGGCAGCGGCAGCACTTCGCCCCCCTCCAGCTGCTGCAGGGCCGGCCACAGCAGCTGCAGGGCCGTGATCGCCGCTGCCACCGGGTTGCCGGGCAGGCCGAAGAAGGGCCGCGTCCCCAGCCGGCCGAAGGCGAAGGGCCGGCCGGGCTTGAGGAACAGCTTCCAGAAGCCCACCTCCCCCAGCTCGGCCAGCAGGGGCCGGATCCAGTCGCTGTCGCCGGCCGACACCCCGCCGGTGCTCACCACCAGGTCGCAGCTGCTGGCCAGCTCCTGCAGGGCCTGACGCAGGGCGGCCGGATCGTCGGCCACCACCCGCTGCTCGCTGACGGGGTAACCCAGCCGCTCCAGCAGGGCCCGCAGCAGGGTGCCGTTGCTCTCCCAGATCTGGCCCGGCCCCCGGGCCGCGCCGGCCGCCACCAGCTCATCGCCGCTGATCAGCAGACCCACCCGCGGCTGGACGCTCACCGCCAGGGCCGCCACGCCGCAGCTGGCCAGGCGCCCCAGGGTGGCGGCCCCGAGGCGGACCCCGGCCGGCAGCAGCTCGTCGCCGGCGGCGGCCTCCTCCTCGGGGGCGCGGATCCAGGGGTTGGGGCCCGCCTCTCCGGTGAGCAGGAGGCTGTCGACGCCGGCCGCCTCCCCGAGGGATTCGGGACGCACCAGCTCCTGGGGCAGCACCCGCAGCGCCCCCTCGGGCAGGGGCGCGCCGGTGAGGATCCGGATCGCCTCCCCCTCAGCCAGCACCCCCCCGTAGGGATCTCCGGGGGCGGAACGGCCCACCAGGCGCCAGCGGCGGCCAGGGCTGGGAGCCTCGGCGTCGGCGATGGCGTAGCCATCCATGATCGAAGCCCGGAACCCGGGCACCGCCTCGGCGGCCCGCACCGGTTCGGCACTCACCCGACCCAGGCACTGAGCCAGCGGCAGCGTCTCACGGCCCGTCAGCGGGGTGATCGCCGCCAGCACCCGGCTCCGCGCCTCCTCCAGGGGCAGGCCCTCCCGGGGGAACGGCTCAGCCATCGCTCGCCTCCGCCAGGCCCCGCACGGCGGGGTGCTCCCAGGGGCCCCGTCGCCCCCCCTCCTTGCGCAGCAGCCGCACCGGGCCGATGGTCATGGCCGGATCGGCCGACTTGACCATGTCGTAGAGGGTGAGCAGGCCCACCTGCACCGCCGTCAGGGCCTCCATCTCCACGCCCGTGGCGCCGTTGGTGCGGGCGCTGGCCTCCAGCCGCAGGCCGCGGCCGTCGGCCATCGGCTCGATCCGCACCTCCAGGCCGGTGAGGGCGATCGGGTGGCACAGGGGGATCAGCTCCCAGGTTCGCTTGGCACCCTGGATCGCCGCCACCCGGGCCACCGCCAGCACATCCCCCTTGGCCGCCCGGCCCTCCAGCACCAGGGCGAGCACCTCGGGCGCCATGGTGATGCAGCCCTCGGCTACGGCACGGCGGTCGCTGGCGGGCCGGTCGCCCACCTCCACCATTTGCACCTGGCCGGCGGCGTTGAGGTGCGAAAGGCCGGGCTGGCTCATGCCGGGGCTGGCGGGATCGACGGCCTCAGAAGGGTATCGGCATCGCCACATCGGCGGGCGACGGCGCGCAGGACGGCACCCGCTCCTGCACCACCGCCCCCACCACCACGATCGAGGGGGAGGCGAAGGCCTCGGCCTCCACCCGGTCGGCCAGCACCTCCAGGGTGGCCACCAGCTGCCGCTGACCCCGCACGGTGCCCTGCTGGATCACGGCGGCGGGGGTAGTGGGGGCCAGCCCGCCCGCGATCAGCTCAGCGACGATGTGGCGCAGGTTGTGCAGGCCCATGTAGATCACCAGCCCGTCGCTGCTGCGGGCCAGGCCGCGCCAGTCGACGCAGGGACGGCGCTTGTCGATCTCCTCGTGGCCGGTCACGAAGGTGACGCTCGATCCGGCCCGCCGGTGGGTGACCGGAATACCGGCGTAGGCGGGGGCGGCGATGCCGGCCGTGACCCCCGGCACCACCTGCACCGGGATCCCGTGGGCCGCCAGGTGGGCCGCCTCCTCCCCACCGCGGCCGAACAGGAAGGGATCGCCGCCCTTGAGGCGCACGATCAGCCGGCGGCGGCCGGCCAGCTCCCGCAGCACGGCGTTGGTGCTGGGCTGGGGCACCGAATGGTGGCCGCGGCGTTTGCCCACGAAATGGCGCTCGCACCCTTCGGGCACCAGATCCAGCAGGGCCGTGGGCACCAGGGAGTCGTAGACGAGGGCGTCGCACTGCTGCAGCAGCCGGTGGGCCCGCAGGGTGAGCAGGTCCGGGTCCCCCGGGCCCGCCCCCACCAAGTACACGGTCCCGGGGCCGTCATCGAGGCTGGGGGCCAGGGTCTCGTCGGTCATGGCTCCTTCATGGCTCCGTCACGGCAGCGCCATCAGGGCGTCCAGCACCACGGCCCGGAACCGGGGCCGCTGCAGCAGCGGCAGGCCCAGCGACGGCGGCAGGGCGTCGGTGAGACGGTTGGCCGCCAGGGCCAGGGGCAGGGCGGGGCCAGACAGGGGCAGCGGAGCGTCCTCGGGATTGGGGGCACTGTATGGAGTGGCGCGGCAGCGGGCACCGGTGACGGCCTCCAGGTGGGCCAGGAACGCCGCCCCCAGCGGCCCCTCCAGCGGGTGATGCAGCAGCCAGGGCCCCGTCGGCGCAGGGGGTCCGCCCGACTCGAGAGGCGCCTCCACCGGCGCCGGCAGCGCCGCCAGCTCGGCGGCCAGGGCCCGCTGCCAGGCGGGCCAGGCCCCCAGGAACGGCAGGCGCCGCACGGGCCCGCGCCGGCGGCAGCGCTCGGCGATCCGCGGCACGTCCCGGCGCACATGGCTGCCGGGCAGAAGGAAGAGCGGCACCAGCGCCAGAGGGGCGGCGCCGCTGCCGCGGGGGACCTCCGGCGGTTCGCCCGCCGTCAGGGCCTCCAGCCCCACCGGAGCTCCGCGCCCCACCTCCAGCTCCCTGGCCAGGGCCCGCAGTTCGGCGGGGATGGCGCCACCGGCACGGCCATGCACCACCAGCAGCAGGGGGCTTGCGATGATCCCGGGCATGCCCCTAACCCTAGGGATCACCGTAAGGAGGTCGCCGCGCATGTCGACGCCGAGCCCCGGGGGGGAATGGACGGCGCAGCGGCGGCAGGAGCGGTCGGAGGCACTGAGGGCCGACCGGCGCCGCTTCCGCGAGCTGATCGCCGCCCTGGGCAGCGGCGAACGCAGCGGCCGGGCCCTGAGCCGGGCCGAGGCCGGCGAAGCCCTCGATCACCTGCTCGACGGCCGCTGCACGGAGGCCCAGGCCGGCGCCTTCCTGATCGCCCATCGCCTGCGGCGGCCCGAGCCCCAGGAGCTGGCCGGCATGCTCGACAGCTACGGGCGTCGCGGGCCGCGGCTGGCGGCAAGCCCGCGCCGGGTGCTGAGTTTCGGTGTGCCCTTCGATGGCCGCAGCCGCTCGGCCCCGCTGCTGCCCCTGTTGGCCCTGCTGCTGCTGGCGGCGGGGGCCGGCGTGGTGCTGCACGGCGGCGATCCAATGCCGGTGAAGTACGGCCTCACCACCGCCGAGGCCCTGGCCGCCCTCGGCCTCGAACTGCGCGGCCTTTTCTGGGACACGGTGAACCGCCGCTTCGCCGCGGAGGGGCTGGCCCTGCTGCACCAGCCGGCCCACTTCCCGGCGGCGGAGCGGCTGGTGCCGCTGCGGGAGCAGATCGGCAAGCGCCCGCCGGTCGCCACCCTGGAACTGCTGTGGAGCTGCCACCCGGGGCCCCACCTGCAGGTCAGCGGTTTCGTCCACGCCCCCACCGAGCGGCTGGCCGGCCAGGCCCTGGCCGCCACCGGCCAGGACGAACTGCTGCTGGTGAAGGGAATGGAGGGGGGCGTGGAGCTGCCCACCAACCGGGTGGCGATCGCCTCCCACCGGCAGGGGGGCGCGGAGGGTGAGACCGAGAGGCTGATCCTGCGGGCCCGCGACCACGGACTGGGGGCGCCCGAGGTGCCGCTGGAGAGCCTGGCCCAGTGGCGGGGCCAGGCCCGGGACGCCCTGACCGGCTCCGGACCGCTGCGGCCCGGACTGATCTGGAACGGCGGCTTCCTGCTCTGGCGCGCCGGGATCAGCGACAGCCTCCAGGCGGGGCTGACCCGGGCGGAGCGGCTGCTGGAGGACGGTGCGGTGGAGGACCGGCGCCGCCAGCTGGCCGACGCCCTGGCCGGCGAACTGCCCCTCACAGCAGGGGATATCCCCCCAGCAGGGCGCCGATCCGATCCAGCAGGTTGTTGATCAGCAGGCGCCCCTGGCGCTCCGCCTCCTCCCCCCAGCGCGCCAGGCCGGCCCGCACCTGCTCCAGCCCGTCGGGTCCGAGGGCCTGGCGCACGTAGTCGCCGTCCTCCGCGAGCCAGACCTCCAGGGCGGCGTCCGTCACCTCCGCGTGGAACTGGAGCCCGTGGGCGTGGTGGCCGATGCGGAACATCTGCTCGGCGCAGAGGGGCGTCGACCCCAGCAGGACGGCGGCGGCGGGGAGCCGGATCCGGTCCCCGTGCCAGTGCAGCGCCGGCAGGCTCTCACCAAGCCCCGCGAGCACCGGTTCCTGCGCCTCGGACCGTGTCCAGTCCACCGGCCCCCAGCCCACTTCGTAGGCCCGCACCGGCGGGTCCCCCGCGGTCAGCGGCACCACCTCCCCGCCGGCGGCGAAGGCCAGCAGCTGGGCCCCCAGGCACAGCCCCACCACCGGGCGCTCGCACGCCAGGCACTCCCGCAGCAGGGCCACCTCCGCCTCCAGCCAGGGGAAGGACGGCGAACCGATGTCACCCACCCCCATCGGTCCCCCCAGCACCAGCAGGGCCTGGTCGGGCCCGAGCCGGGGCATGGGCTCCCCCAGGTCGGGCCGGCAGACCGTCACCGTCCAGCCCCGACGTCGGGCCTCCTCGCAGAAGCGGCCCGGGCCTTCCCGCTCCAGGTGCTGGAGCACCACCAGGTGGGTCATGGGTGGGCAGGACGGCGATGGCAGCCCCAGCATGGGAGCGTCCGCCGCTCCGGGCCAGGTTCCATGGGCAGCGATCCCAGCCTCCGCCAGCTGCTGACGCTGGTGATCGGATCGATCGGACTGGGCTACCTGCTCTACGGCAGAAAGCAGGCCCATGCGGTGGCCCTGGGCTGCGGGGTGCTGCTGGTGGTGATCCCCTTCGGCGTCAGCCACCTGCCGGCCCTGGTGGCCATCGCCCTGATGCTGATGGTGCTTCCATTTCTTCTGCACCGATTCCTCGTCTGAGCCATGCCGACCCCGCAGGAGGTGCTGCGCTTCTGGTTCGAGGAAACGCCCGCCTCCGCCTGGTTCCGGCCCGGCCCCGACCGCGACCGGATCGTGCGGGAGCGGTTCGGGGCCCTCACCGACCAGGCCCTGGCCGGCGATCGGGCCGCCTGGGGCACCAGCGCCGCCGACGCCCTGGCCCTGCTGTTGGTGCTCGACCAGTTCCCCCGTCAGATCTGGCGCGGCCAGGCCCGCGCCTTCGCCGGCGATGGGCAGGCCCAGGCCCTCACCCTGCGGGCCCTTGAGGCCGGCTGGGTGGAGGTGGAGCCGGCCCCGGAACGGCGGCCGTTCTGGCTGATGCCCCTGATGCACAGCGAGGATCTGGCGGTGCAGGAACTGGGCCTGCCCCTGTTCGAGCGCCTCACCGACGCCCGCACCGCGGACTTCGCCCGCCGCCACCAGGCGGTGATCGCCCGCTTCGGTCGCTTCCCCCACCGCAACCAGATCCTCGGGCGGTCGAGCAGCCCTGAGGAGGTGGCGTTCCTGCTGCAGCCCGGTTCCCGCTTCTGAGTCCCCCCGATGCGTTCCCCCACCGACCCTGCCGACAACGACGCGGACGCCGACGTGAACGCCGCGACCCTGCGGGCCGCCGAAGCCACCGCCCACCGGCTGGCCGGCGAGCTGTTTCCCTGGGACCTCACCCGGGCCCTGGAGCTGGCCCTGCTCAAGACCTTCTGCG
>Ga0194130_10007795_pt1 | contig 11644 bp, 9 predicted proteins | sample TA2KigsurfametaG_FD_160084 | JGI IMG/M metagenome (GOLD analysis project Ga0194130, IMG submission 160084) | Freshwater microbial communities from Lake Tanganyika, Tanzania - TA2015050 Kigoma 12 surface | ecosystem: Environmental > Aquatic > Freshwater > Lake | place: Tanzania: Lake Tanganyika... | reverse complement strand
CATAGTAACCTATTGCAGAAGCACTAATTAGCAAATTTGGTTTTGTTTTTAGTGATTTAATTAACAGAATTAAATTCTTTGTTATTTCCAATCTACTATCTATTAACACTTCTTTATAAGAATTAGTTCATTTTTTATTGATTGGAGCACCTGATCCTGTATTAGTTCTCTCTTTATTTTAACACATTTTGTGTCCAGAAAACTAATACAGGATCAACCTATGGAGGTCATAACCATAAGTATTGTTCTAATTAAATGTTTTTCTATTGTTTTATTTTTTAATACGTAATTATAATATTAGAGAAAATAATTTAATAAGTTATTCATAATTTACTTATAATTTAATTCATAATCAGCTATTATATAATTATATTATTAATTAATCCTTAAATGATGGACTATTCAATATCCTGCAAATATTCAGTAAGATTAATAGAAAAATTAAAGTTGCTAGATACTAAAAATGTACTGGACTTTGAGGTAATTAATCAAGCTATTTATTTTGCTAAAAAATATCATCAGGGACAGTTGAGAAAAAGCGGAGAACCGTTTTATAGCCATCCATTAGAAGTAGCTTATATAATCTCTGATTATAACTTAAAAACGGATGTAATAGCTGCTAGCATATTACACGATATCGTTGAAGATACCGAAGTTACTGTAGAAATGATTCTTGAAACTTTTGGACGGAGAATAGCTGAGATGGTTGATAGACTTACCCGTGATAGACCAGATGGAACAAAGTTAAGTGTAAAGGAAATCATTAGGATGGCTTATAAAAATGGTGATAAAGAGGTGTTATTAATTAAAATATTTGATAGGTTACACAATCTACAAAACATACATTTCCTTACAGCATATAAACAGATAAAAGTAGCTAAAGAAACTTTAAATACTGTATTGCTAGCAGCTACTTATTTAGAAGATATTAATATAGAGTTTATAATTGGTAATATTGTAAATAAAATTTTGGATTACAATCCAAAAAGCGATTTATTAAAGAATCGAATTAATAATAGCTTAGTTGATGATAATTATTTAAATCATTATATTCTTTTGTTCAAGCCGTAAGAAATAAAAACACCCATATGCTCCTATAGCAGAAACACAAGATGTAGCGAATATTAACCCCCATGATATTCCAATCAATTTTATTATAAGGATTAATCCAAAAGAAGTAGCAATGTACATAAACGCACGAGAAAAAGCATAGGACAAGCATGCAGATTGAAATCTTTTAAACACAGGAAAATGAGGAAATATTACAGATGACTCCGAATATCCATTTGGAGTAAACATTAATAGTAATGATTGAAAAATTCCTATCCCTAAAGGGTTAGGGCTACTATCTAAATAAAAAGCTATAATAATAAAGAAGAAAAAAGAAATAATTAAACTATATTTGAATAAAATTAAAGGATGAAGTCTCTTTGATAATTTAGCCCTAATAAAACAGGATACTACAGGAAATATCGAAATAACAAAATTATGTTTTATTATATCTAATACAGAATACTCAAATTGACTTTTTAGTATTTGGCTACAATAAATAAAAACAAAGTAAAAACACAAAGGCCATGTACATTGGGTGCAAAACATGGCAAATGAAGTTTTTTTATAACTCTCATCGTAAAATAAATCCTCTTCGTCAGGGTTTACATTATATTGGGTTTGTAGCCTTTTTGAGGCGTTAGCGAAATCTTTGGTTTCGCTTAATTTTGTTCTTATCGCTATTCCAACTAATGCTATTAAAGCTCCAAAGACAAAAATACCTCGCCAATTTACTTCAGCATACACAATAAGTGATGCAATACCCAAAGCAGCAAGACCTCCACTATACCCTAGAACAGGTATAAGTGCTACAGCGTAATACCTTATAGGAGGTTTTGTAAATTCAGTTATATATACTAAAGCTCCTATAACTTCTCCCATAGATGCTATACTTTGGAGTATTCTACATCCAATCATTATAATGGAAGCTTTTATTCCTATTTCAGCATAAGTAGGTAGAAATGCAATAGTAAGGCACGATAAAGCTGTTAGAAGGGTTGTTAAAACTACTGTTGACTTTCTACCTATGTTGTCGCCTACCCATCCAAATATAAGAGCTCCAATTGGTATGAAAATAAATGTAGAGCAAAATGTAAAAGCAGAAAGTAACGAAGCAACGTTTTGATCTGTTTGAGGAAAGAATAGCTCATTTAATAAAACAGCCATATGAATATAAAGCATTATATCAAATTGCTCAAAAAACGTTCCTATTGATAAAATACCTACTGCTTCTTTTTGTTCTTTGGTAAGACTTCTCTGTTGTGCTTCTTGCATTTAAATTAATGATTATTTTATAAATTTTTCCTATTAAAGCAGTTATTTAAACTACTTTTCAACCATTTATTGCACTAATATGATAAATTATTGAGATTCCTTGTTATTTTATTATATTATTTAATACAGACGATAGTTTCTGGGTAATCTGATCAGGACTTACGCAAAAGGCAAATTAGGGCTCCTGAATTCCCGTATCAAATAATTTCGCAATAACCCGTTTTTCATTTGATAAACAGTAGTAGAAGCAGCATTTGCAACTTTTTTTAGACAATTCCAGACCATGATAGCGCAGGCTATATGATTTCTCTGTATCCTTCCTATTTTACATTGGCATTTTTCGATACCCGTAACTTGTTTGACTTCACGATGAAATTCCTCAATTTTCCACCTGAAGCCATACTCTTCTTGTACAGCTTCAAGCGAATCTTGATCCATGTCATTTGTTATGACATAGTCAGTTCTGTTAGTAGAAACAGTTACCCTGAATAATTTCACTTTATGATCCTTAGGAAATTTATGAATCTTTGTAACCTTCCCATTGCTAGTATCATCAGTACTCCAATCTAAAGAATCAACTCTACAGTAGTTCCTAACTCCCTTACTATCATCTCTAATCGATTGCTCTTTATGGGACAATAATAGTATTTACAGATAGATTCTATTTGAAGTAGAATTGAGATCGTTGCGTACCAACTGCCTATAAGTACTGTGCTAAATGCAACCTTTTTACTGTGATAAGCATTACGCAGCATTTCTTTAACATGCTCGATTTTAGTTAAACCATCTTTATCGGGGTTGAATATTCTATAATCTACTACCCAGAACTTATTCTCTTCAGGATTAACATAAACACAACTTACAACTCCTATACCTTTTATGACTCCCTTGGCATTACCACTGTATTGATACCTTACTTCCTCAATATTATTTGAATAGCTTTTATCCAATACACTATCGTCAAATAGCAGTTTACCGTTAGGACTAAAGATAATCTCACCTTTACCATGCTCCCATATCAACCTTGGTGATAATTTAGCATTTACTAGATATCTTCTTACCTTATCATCGCTTAAACCTTCTATGTGATCGGCAAAATTTGTAATCGTGTAATTTGTCTGGCTTGATAATAAATACTGACAGTATTCTATTCTTGTAATCATTTCATCTTATAACTAATTTTCTTAAACTACTAACTAAATTAACATTTATATACTCTATTTTCATCTCTTTTGCGGAAGTCCTGATTACATCTGAAAAAGCTATAGGGTAATGAAATAGTAAATAAAGTTTGTATAAGAGTTTTACATTATGGAATTAGGAATTATGGTAAAATAAAAGAGATCATAAAAATAATTGTTATGAGTTACCTTTGTTTGGTCGTGAAGATGCAGAAATTATATAAAAGGTTCAGATACTTTAAACTTTCCGGCATGGCATTAACATTGGAAGACTGTTTATCATATGCTAGAAGTAAAAAATTACTATATGAAGAATTTTTGGAACTATTATGTAAGGATGAACTGGATAACAGACGTGATAATAACTATAAGAAGCGTTATAGTGTAGCAAAATTACCAGCGAACAAGAGGCTAGAAGATTTTAATTTTAGCTTTCAGAAGACATGTTGAGTCAATGATAAACTTTGTATAAGTTAAAAAAGAATTGGTAAAGTAACCATAAAATTAAAATAACTTATATTAAAGTCTATTACCAGACTCTAAGAATCAAAAAAGTGATGTTACCGTGAGCTAAAAATTTTTGAGATAAGTGGTCCTTTTTTGGTTAACAATGACAATCAACTCTCCAACTAAGCTCTAGCTTAGGTTTCCAATGCCATTTAAGTTTCTCCAATAATTTAGGAGCATAGTATTGAACCCAGCAATAAATTGTGGAGTGATCTACCTCTATCCTTCTTTCTATAAGCATTTCCTTAAACCACGATAACTGATGCCGTACTTGCAGTACTATCTTATCATCCAGATTATTATGTCATGCTTGAAATGGTGATGCTTGAATAGATTCATAAATTTAGTATTCTTTTTTATTAAGAACACTTATTGTATTCCCTTACCTCATTATTTGCAACAGTGCTGCTTACAGTCTTTTAGTCCAAGGTTCTTAAATATAAAGAACTGCTTTTTGAATTATTGAAGAATCAAGAATTTTTGTTTAGAAGATACTATTTCTTTACTAAGATAAAGCTGCTTTAAAAACTTTGGAATAGAATGATACACAAAATCGCATGACTCTACTTTTAAAATATTTGTTGCATTAGTTAGTATAGGTAGTTCTGTTAAAAAGTATTGTGCAGCTATGTTTTTATGAAATTCTTCTATTTTATGATCTTTAGTGTTATTATTCAACAATACCCACTCAGTAACCTCTAAACAATTTTGTCTAAATTGTTTATCAGAAATGAATTTGTGTGAATATATATGATATATGTCTTGAAAAGATTTCTCGTGTTTTAACTGAGAAATAGTATGTACTCTAATTTGGTCTTTTTTTTGTGGATGATTATTATAAAAATAAGATAACGCTGTATAAGTTTTATTGAGAGTATAATTATCCTGCTTTTTTATTTTTCTTCCAATTCGTGATTCTGTATATCCCAAAGCTTCAAAAGTATATCTAGAAATTTCATCAGGAATAAATATAGCAAAATCATTATATCTGCTATTTATCCATTCACAGATTTTTAGAATTTTCTCAGTAGAGAAATAACTATTGAATGGACTAATGCCAATTAAAGCAAATGGTTCTTTTTTGATAGGATTTGTATATTCTTCTAAATTCTTTCTGATAATATTGTTGTACTCACCTTTATCTTCAGTGTTCTTATCTATATTATTAAAATTATTAGAAGACAAACTTACCGGAAGAGTAAAATTAAAAGTGGTACCTGATCTTAATATATTATTTTCAACCCAAATATTTCCTAAATGTGCCTCAATAATTTCTTTGCATATAGCAAGCCCCAATCCAACACCCCAATCTTTTGAACTAGTAATACTACTTTCAACAAATGGATCAAATATAGATCCTAACTCGTTTTCGGGAATTCCGACTCCTTCATCTCGAATGCAAAATTGTACTGCCGGTATTTCAGTGTCTTTTAAGTATGTTTTGTACAAACTAATCGTTATTGCTTTGTTTTTATTTGAATATTGAATAGCATTCATCATTAAGTTATTGATCACTCGGGTAATTAATTTTTGATCAAATGCAAAACAGTAATCGTCAAAATGGTTCATCTCTATATTTACTTTTACATCGCAATAGTTTTCTTGATATTGTTTGACTGTATCTTTTACAAAATTAGAAAAGTTAGCAAATTTTAGTTCAAGTTGTATCCTATCTTTAAAAAAAATAGATGCATCAAAGACATTAAGAATAAATTGAGATAGTTGACTTGTTTTATTTAATATTAATTCCATATTTTGACGTTTCGCTACATCATCCAATTGATCCCATTTATCTCTTGATAATTGGGATAATGATAAAATATTACTCAAAGGGATTCGTGATTCCTGACTAAACTTATCAAGAAATCTATTTTTGATAGATGAGTATTTATTTAAGTACATTTCAGTTTGCTTAAATTCTTCTTCAAATCGCTTATAATGTGTAATATCAATTGATACTCCTATAATGCCTATAACATCACCATTTTCATTAAGTAGAGGACTCTTTGAACTTAAAAATATCTTCTTAATACCTCCATAAACTATTGCTGTTTCCTCTATTTTATATTCTTTAAGGTTATTTATAACCCACAAATCTACTTCTCTAATCTTATTTGCTTGATTTTTCCAAGGAAGTAAATAGTCTGTGTTTCCTATTATTTGATTACGGCTCATTCCGGCCATTTTTGACATGCACTTATTACAGCCAATATATTTACCAGATAAATCTTTCCAATATATGCTAGCGTCTACAGCATCAATTATTTGGTAATCAATCATATTTTTCATAGATCTTAAGTAAAAAAGGAATTAGTTTTAAATTATTAAAATATGACAGAATTGCAAGCTAATTTTTAGATATACGAATAATTCTTTTGGTACTGTTAACAAATGTTTGCAAATAGGGAGTCGAGAGTAAACTGCAATAAAAAGTAGGATAAGTGATGGATAAAAGTCTCTACCCAATAGAACGGAATTTGTTTGACAGCTTAGTTCAACCGACTATAGAAAAAAGTTATATATGGAAAGGAAGGCTGCCGAAGATAAGTTATTATGAGGTATTTTGTGCAATATTATATGTATTAGGGACTGGAATACCATGGAAGGATTTACCGAAATGCTTCGGCAATGGGCATATTATCTATTTAGATCTTCAGCAACAAAAGAAATTTAAAATGAATGTAGTTTTATACGACTCAAGTAGTTTTAAGTTTCACCGTCACGGCAGCGGCTTAAAAAAAGGCAGTAGTTAAAAGGTAGGAGCGTATCTGGCATGACAACAAAGTTGTACTTAGCAATAACGCCTAATCTTCAAATTATAGACTGCTTCCTGATGGACGGTAACACCGATGATATTAGCATTGCAGGTGCACTAACGGCATACATATCCGGGTGCTACGTTATAGAAGATAAAGAATATGATTGTAATAACCACAGACAAAATCTCCTGTCTAATAATAATATTCCTGTAATTCCGGGACGTAAAAATAGGAAGGAGGCTATTTTATACGATAAAACTAAGTATAAGCTAAGATTGTTGATTGAAAACTTCTTTACAAAGCTAAAGAAAACAGCGGATTATCTATGCGTTTTGATAAGTTGGATAGCGCTTTCCTAGCTTTTATTGCTTTTGCTGCTATTAAACTATACCTAGTCCTTCAGCTATTCATCTACTTTCTTAACCAAAGTTGGAGTTAATAGAGTTGATCTAATTGCATAATCAACACCAACATCTTTTTTTGCTGTCTCCACTGCCTCTATAGCTGGCAATTCAGAACCAATACCTATAACCTTAGATGTTATTAAAGGATTTTGAACAGCTGATTGAGGTGAAGTTTCTATATCGTTTGATAAATCTAAAAATTTTATTTTTTAATCAATTATAAGTGTAGTATATTTCGTAATTAATACGAAACTCGCATTTTATTTTAATAGTTCCAAAAGTTTATAACTTTCTAATGTAAAAATAGTGTGATATAGAATATATCTTTCTTTTTATCTTGACTAACCTAATGGTATTTTGTACTATCACTCTTAAATTAGAGGGTAATTAGATCCAAAATAAATTGGGCTTAAACTTATAAAAAACAAATTAAAAGTTATTATGAAGCAAGTATTAATTAATGAACTAGATAAACCTTTAATAGATGTACCAAAGCTTAACAGTTTTATTGAAAATGGTAAACCATATAAATTATTTGGTTTTATAGATTGGGGTGTTGAATCAATAGGACTTTTTGAGATATATAAAGGACAAAATATATTTCATTATTTATCCCATAAGGGTGTGCTATCAATGGTTCTTCCAACTTTTTTTGGAAGCAAATCACAAGACATATTATCAAGGGAGAAATCTTCATTTTCTAAATTAAACGAATGTATAAATAGCGTAAATTTATCTGGATTGACCCCAGCACATATAGCAGTAATTCATAATCCAACTGCTTTACAAACTTTAAGTCAAGTGGGAGCCATTTTAACAAGTGAAGGTTATACTGCTATTCTTCAAAAAAACGGTGGTAGAGCTGTAGCTTTCTCTCCTTTAGAATATATATTTCGAGACGAACCAACAGCGCATAATTTTTTTACACAAAGTATACGTGCCGGTTGTGTAGACATTTTTGCTTTGTTTAATAAAGAACATCACGTGGTCCAAGTACAGTTTTTGAGATACCTTCCATACGTAGTACAAGAAATTAATAAGGTTAATACAGCTAACTCTAGTAATGTTTTTAGTGTAATATTTGAAGATTACTGGTCTGATATTTTAACTGTTGATCATAGCAGTTTTATAAAAGTAATGCGATTAATGAATATATTAAATGATCAAAATAAAGATTGGAATTTATCAATAGAAGATTGGTCTCATTTATTAAGTGTTGAAAATTTTGAGAATTTTTCTCAGATACGTCAATGTATATTACATAAATGTGCTCCCAAGTTCCTAGATGGCACCTTGTCTGCTATGCAATTAGAAGATTTTATTAAAGTCGACGCAATTGAGGATGGTAAATTTCAACAATTAAAATATTATTTTGTAGAAGGATCCCTAAATCCTTTAGGTTTTGTTGAAGTTAGCGCAGTAGGTTTAATTGTAGATGGAGATATATCTACTAATCCTGTTAAACATGGAGTGCCACTAATAGCTTTAGATAGTGTTGTAGTACTTAGTTCTGTAAACTCAGGGGCACGCCATTCAGTAGATCATTCGGCAGAAGAGCATAAAGCAAGAGAACTAGGTAGTGTTGAATCTCAAAAGATTAGCGTAATTCCTACCCCTAGTTTAAGTCTATTATCAGAACCAGTTGACAGACCCTCTATAAAACCTAAAGCTGTTACGAAAGTAGTTAGCATACACGATTATGCAGAAGGTGTGACGAGTTGTTTGCAAGGAAGTAAAAAATGTACTGAACATTTAACTTATGATCTCGGAATAAATTATACTCAATTACATTCTTTTATATCTATGTTAGCTTTACCAGGTGATTATTTTGGAAAAGTCTTACATGTTGCTGCGAAACAGCTTGGCGTAGTTACTAAAAATACACGTGATTTTTTAAGTGAATATATAGGAGAGTTAGAAGCACATGATCTTTTGACAACTGATAATAGCAGAAAATTAAGTGCTTATGGCTTAGCGTGTGCCAGGGATCAAGTTGATCTAGCAAAACTATTATTAAATAAAGGATTTGAGTTAGGAGTATACTCAGGAAGTACCAATAGTATATTCGAAATACCTATTAAGTATAATATTATCAGTATAATAGAATATTTGTTAAACGAACAGGATAGTATCATAATAGATTGGCATTATATTTTGTCTCAAGCAATAAAATATGCTAATATCAAAGCCGTAGAATGCTATATTAACTCTGGAAGTGATATAATACAAGGTATCACTGATAGAGGTGGTTTATCTACAGAACATGGGAAATATAATATCTTGAATAAAGCATTGGATGGTTTAACAGAATTATCAGAGTTAAGGCGTTTTCAAGGAGATCAAGTAAAAAAAGAAGCTGCTCTAAGAAAAATACCAAAATTATGTGAATGCATAAAAATGATGATAGAATCTGGTAAAGTTTATTATGCAGAAGAGAATTTGACTGTTTCTAAAAAAACATTTGCTTTATTAAAAGAATTGAAGAGTGCCATTAAAATTCTATCAGACGATCCATCTATGTCTAAAATAGTAGAAGCAATAAGCCTTGTAAAAGGTTTAATAATTAGCCATTATGAAAGTTGTGATTTATCTCTTATGGCACAACAATTATTAGGAAGGATAAAAAGTGATGTTGATTATGATACTGCCAGTAATGCAACTTTTATCACTCACTTTTCTGCTCTTTCAGATTTAGGACGTAATGGACAATTTGATGACGAATATAAAGAAAGTGTTTTACAATCAGCTGCTGTAATGACTTCGAGCGTATCTCAAGTAAAACCTTTACTACCAGTCTCAGTGGTAGATACTAGTCTTGTTGAGAATCATCTTCCACCAGTGCTTGGGGAATCATCTGATGATATATAAAGGTTATTGGAAGTGTTTATAATAAATTTGAACACTAGTTTTTAATTGGTTTAGGTAGTATTTATTTTTAAAAGGAGTAGATTATGTCAAAAACACATGAAAACGCTGGAAGACTTGCACTTATGCAGGGAAATCAAGCGTATGCAGAACGAAATTTTCCTGTAGCAGAAGAGTTATTAAAAAACGCGGTTAGAGAATATTCTCAAGCAGGAAATTCTGATGTAGTCACAGAAAATCTAGAAAAAGCATACATTAATCTGTCTGCATCATTAGTTGCCCAAAGTAAATTAGATGAAGCCATAGGCGTTCTTACAGAAGCAGATGATAGGGGTTTTAGATCAACAGAGTTTAATAAGAATTTTGCGGTTGCTTATTATAATTTAGGATTGCAACAAAAGGCAGGTGACTTAGATGCTGCTATTCTTAGTTTTACAAGAGCTAAGAGTTATGAATCTGAGGATGCTATTATACTTTATAACCTTGGCCTTGCTTTACTAAGGAAAGGTGAGTATGACAGAGCTAAAATAGAATTTACTGAACTTTTAGGTAAAGAATTTTCCCCAGATGAATTTCCTTTAGAACTTCAGATAAATTCCTACTGTAAATTAATAGAGTGTCAATTACTATTAGATGAGGATGTTAATGATGTATTAGAGTTAGCATCAAAAATGTTTTCTAAATTAGATACTGAAGTTCAAGTAAGACATCAGGAAGAAGCTGTTTTTATATACAATCGTTTAATAGCTGGGTATCTGGCTAAGAACAATGATGGAAGTGCTACAGAAATCCTTACCTTAATAGAAGATAAAATTAATGGAATAGCTAAGAAAATAGTATTAGATTTAGAACAGTATGCTTTACATTTGTACAATACTGGTAATCAAAAAGTTGCAATAACAATGCTCTTGACTCTTGCCCACGTTCAAAATGAAATAATCGATGCTACTTTTTTAGAAACTATCAAAGAAGATTTAGCATCTATGTCTGATAAATTAGCTAGGGGTGTGCAATCAGATGAGTTTACATTAAAAGTATTGGGTGATATAGAACACTGTGACTACGATGCAATAAATGATCTATTTGCATAATTAAGTAGCAAAGTTATAGGAATTCTTTTTTGCTTACAAAGCTAACAAAAGAATTCCTAACAAAATAATCGGTATTATTTCATGAAATGGTTGGTAATAGGTTTAGCTAGTTTTTTACTCATATTTGCAACTAATGGCTTTGCAATTGCTTCATCTAAAACTAATGGCCTTGCAATTACTTCATCTAAAGATAAACTAAATGCTTCAGTTTTGGTTACACCTCCTAGGCAAAGTGTTAAAATCAGCCATATTCCTTTGATAGTTTCAGATGCACTTATAGATATTACTTCAGCAGTAATTAATTCTCCTCAAAAACAACATTTCAGAAGATTATCTAGTTTAAGTCCGAGCCGTTCAGTTAAATCCAAGAGTAGTACTCATTCTACTGTAGATCTAGATGCAGAATTCCCAGGTGGAGTGTTAAGAGAGATTCAGAGTGATCATTTAAGTCCGAGCCGTTCAGTTAAATCCAAGAGTAGTACTCATTCTGCTGTAGATCTAGATGCAGAATT
>Ga0194130_10007789_pt1 | contig 11651 bp, 8 predicted proteins | sample TA2KigsurfametaG_FD_160084 | JGI IMG/M metagenome (GOLD analysis project Ga0194130, IMG submission 160084) | Freshwater microbial communities from Lake Tanganyika, Tanzania - TA2015050 Kigoma 12 surface | ecosystem: Environmental > Aquatic > Freshwater > Lake | place: Tanzania: Lake Tanganyika... | reverse complement strand
GCATTTGGATAAAATTGATTTTGGTTTGGATGAAGTGGAAGCAGATGTATTGGGTGATGCCTATGAATATTTGATTTCCCAATTTGCATCGGGAGCAGGAAAAAAGGCAGGTGAATTTTACACCCCACAGCAGGTTTCCAAGATTTTGGCAAAATTGGTTACTTCAGGGAAAACGAAATTAAAATCGGTGTATGATCCAACTTGTGGTTCTGGCTCACTATTGTTGCGTGTGGCAAGAGAAGTAGAAGTAAGTGAGTTTTACGGACAAGAAATGAACCGAACTACTTACAACTTGGCACGAATGAATATGATACTTCACGGAGTTCATTACCGCCAATTTGATATTCAACAGGAAGATACCTTGGAGGAACCAAAACACTTTGATAAAAAGTTTGAGGCAGTGGTAGCAAACCCTCCATTTTCGGCCCAATGGAAAGGAGAGAAAAACCCCTTGTTTCAATCGGATGAACGATTTAGTCAATATGGGAAATTGGCTCCAGGAAGTAAAGCCGATTTTGCTTTTGTGCAACATATGATTTACCAGTTGGGTGATAACGGAACCTTGGCTTGTGTTTTACCTCACGGAGTTTTGTTCAGAGGAGCTGCGGAAGGATTGATTCGTGAGTATTTGATAAAAGAGCTCAATTACATTGATGCGATTATTGGTTTACCTGCCAATATCTTTTACGGAACCTCAATTCCTACTTGTATTTTGGTAGTGAAAAAATGCAGAACCGCTGACGATAACATCCTATTCATTGATGCGAGCCAACATTTTGAAAAACAAGGAAACCAAAATGTGTTGACGGATGCACATGTGGAGAAAATCATTGAAACCTACCGATTACGAAAAGAGGAAGAGAAATATAGTCATTTGGCAAGTTTGAAGGAAGTAGCAGAAAACGATTACAACCTCAACATTCCTCGGTATGTAGACACTTTTGATGAAGAAGAACCAATAGACATCAACGAAGTGGCAAAAGAACTCAAAAGGTTGGGAGAAGAATTGAAACAAACCGATCAACATTTGGCAACATTCTGCAAGGAGTTAAACATTGAAATGCCGTTCTGATATGCAAAAACTACAACCAAAATTGAGGTTTCCAGAGTTTAGAGAAAATTGGCAATCTAGAAAATTTAACGAGTTTTATTCATTTAAAAGCACAAATTCATTATCCCGTGAAAATTTAAATTATGTATTGGGGGATGTGAAAAATATTCATTACGGAGATATTCATACAAAATTCAATTCTCATTTTGATATATCAAACGAGAAGGTTCCGTTTGTTAATCCCCAAATAGATTTGACTAAAGTTACAGATGACAATTACATCAAGGAAGGTGATTTAGTTATTGCTGACGCATCCGAAGATTATAACGATATCGGCAAATCAATTGAAATAATTAAATTAAATAATGAAAAAGTATTAGCAGGACTTCATACCTTTTTGGCCAGAAAGGAATCCATGGACATTTCCACTGGATTCCCAACTTTTCTACTTAAGTCAAGAAAAGTACGGATGGAAATAATGAAAATTGCTCAAGGGACAAAAGTTTTGAGTTTATCTTCAAGCAGATTAGGTAATATTCCACTTGATTTCCCCACCCTCCCCGAACAAACCAAAATTGCCTCGTTTCTCACCACCGTAGATGAAAAAATCGCTGGGTTAAAAAAACAACTCACCTTATTGGAACGCTACAAGAAAGGTGTAATGCAAAAGATATTCGCTCAGGAACTTCGGTTTCAGGATGAAAATGGTAATGACTTCCCAGATTGGGAGGAGAAGAAGTTGGGGGAGATTGGAGATTTTCAAACAAGCAGTATAGATAAACTTTCAAGCCCAAATGAGGAGGAAGTATTTTTAGTTAATTATATGAATGTTTATCGGCACGAAAGGATAAATAATGATACCAAAAAATCATTTCAAAAGGTCACTGCAAAATCTTCACAAATATTATCTTGTAACCTATTGAAAGGTGATATTCTATTTACCCCATCATCAGAAACTCCTTCTGATATAGGTCATTCGGTAGTTATTTTTGAGGATTTGAAGCAATCAGTATATAGCTATCATTTAATGCGTTACAGACCAAAAATAAAACTAGATATTTTGTATTCCCATTATTTCTGTAATGTGCCAAAAGTATTAAAACAAATTTCACAATTAGCAACGGGAAGCACAAGATTTACAATTTCTGTAAAGGCCTTTTCATCCATAATAATAAATTTACCTACTCTCTCCGAACAGCAAAAAATCGCCTTCTTTCTCTCTACCATTGATGAAAAACTAGAAAAGTATCAAGGTCAAATAAAAGCGATGGAGAATTGGAAAAAGGGGTTGTTGCAGCAGATGTTTGTGTGATGGAGAGAGAAAAATTTATATCAAATGAAATTTGGATGCTGACATTTTCAGCGGCATTCCAGCGTGCTTACATCTATTCAGGTGGGACTGAAGTTCGGAAAAAGGCATTTAAAAATCACTTAAAGTCGTTTATTGATAATGAGTTACTTTCAAAATACAAGGATTCTGTAAATGACGAAGAACACTTAAAATCTATACTTTCATTAATTGAAGAGAGTAAAAAATATAAAGATATTTTGACGAATGGTTCTATTAATTTTGGTATTAGTCAAAAGATATTAAACTTGTATCTCAAATATAGATGGTGTTTGAAAGATATCCATACCCCTCCTCATTTCCCAGTTGACCGTCGCATTCAAGAAAATATTAAATATAAGCACCTTTTTTCTTGGACTCAGTTGTCTGATTCCAAAAAATATATGGAACTCATAGAGCATGTTCGTGGAGTAGTTCAAAAATCCAATCAATATAAATCAATTGCTGAATTTGAGTTGATTCATTTTGATAGAAAATTAACCAAAGAAAAATGACGAACATATTGAGTAACAAATAGGTTGAACAATTCGTAGCAAGAACATATGTATAAGATTAATCAAGAAAAAACAAACCTCATCAAATTAGAGGAAAGACAATTCAAGGATTTGAAAATTAAGGAAAGGGAACACTTACAAGAGTGGATTTCAAAAAATCCTGAAATTTTAGGTGAGGATTTACTTATAATCCAGAAGGAATTTGACGGATTCAATGATACAAACGAAAGATTGGATCTTTTGGCAATTGATAAGGATGGTGGATTGGTTGTAATAGAAAATAAGTTAGATGACACGGGAAGAAATGTTGTTTGGCAAGCTTTGAAATATACATCTTATAGTTCAACTCTTACTACTTCTCAAATTATCAAAATGTATCAAAGTTATTTGGATAAATGGTTCAATGGTGAAGATGCAAAACAGAATCTATTAGATTTTCTGGAGAAGGCTGAAGATGAATTGCTCTTAAACAGGAAAGATCAACGAATAATTTTTGTTGCCAATAATTACAGAAAAGAAGTTACTTCAACAGTATTGTGGTTATTGAAACACGATATCCAAATACAATGTTTTCGTGCGACACCATATTCAATGGGTGAAGAATTGTTTTTACAAGTTGAACAAATTATTCCGCTTCCTGAAACTCAAGAATTTATGATTGGTGCAAAGGAAAAACAAAAAGAAGAAAGCGATAAGAGTAAAACAGTTGAAGAATCTGAAGCTCGGTTATTAAAATTTTGGAGTCAGTTGAAAGTAGGATTGAAGAAACACAATTTTGAACAACTTGAAAGAGTAAGTCCTCAACCACATTACAGTATTGGATTCTGGAAAGGACAAGGAAGATATGGATTTTGCATTGGAAGACAATCTTTTAGAGTAGAATTGTATTTTGGGAATGACCAAAACAAAATGTTGATAGACACCATGCTAAAATATAAGGATCAAATTCAAAATAGTATGGGAGACGAAATTATTTGGGAAAGATTGGATAATAAGAAAGCTTCAAGAATCCGTGTTGATATGACGAAGGAGGAAGTATCTAAATTAACCGCAAATGGAAGGTTTAATGAAGAAGTTTATTGGGAAGATTTAATTGAATGGTATTGTAAAAAAATGGCTTTGTTCTTTGATAATATTAACCCTTATTGGGAGAAGGTTCAAAAACAATTAATTTAATGACCACACAACCCGAACAACTACTTGAAAACAACTTGGTTTCCCAACTCCGTGAATTGGGTTATCCTCAAGTAGAAATTAAAGATGAATCGGACCTCTTACGTAACCTCCAACTTCAACTTGAAAACCACAACAAAACCAAATTCACCCAAAACGAGTTTTTTCAAATTCTCAATCAATTAGGAAAGGGAAATATCTTTGAAAAAGCAAAAACCCTGCGTGAGAAAATTCCAATTACCAATGATCAAGGTCAGGTCCGTCACATTGAGCTAATCAATAAAATTCATTGGTGTCAAAACCTGTTTCAAGTGACCCAACAGGTAACCATGGAGGGATCCTTCAAAAACCGATACGATGTAACCATCCTCATCAACGGTTTGCCCTTGGTTCAAATTGAACTGAAACGACGAGGTCTGGAATTAAAAGAAGCCTTCAACCAAACCAACCGTTACGAAAGACACTCTTATGGATCGGGAGCAGGGCTTTATCAGTTCATCCAAATTTTTGTTATTAGCAATGGCGTTAACACCAAGTATTATTGCAATAACCCCATAAAAATGCGGTCTTTCAAACAGACCTTTTACTGGAGCGATAAAAACAACGAACTTATCACCCAATTAAAAGATTTTACAGACCATTTCCTAGAGCCATGCCATTTGGCTAAAATGGTAACTAAATATACGGTACTCAATGAAACCCAACAGATGTTGATGGTTCTTAGACCGTATCAATTTTATGCGGTTGAATCCATCGTGGACCGGGTTAAATCAACCACAAAGAACGGATACATATGGCACACTACCGGAAGCGGTAAAACCTTAACCTCCTTTAAAGCCGCTCAAATCATTACTGGATTAGAAAAAGGACTCAAAGTAGTTTTTGTCGTCGATCGCAAAGATTTAGATTACCAAACCACTAAGGAATTTGACAGTTTTTCTAAAGGTAGCGTAGATGCAACCAATGATACCCAGAGTTTAGTTAATCAACTTACCAACGATACTAACCTAATCGTTACCACCATTCAGAAGCTGAATACGGCCATTCGAAAATCACACTTTTCGCAATTAATGTCCAAAATTCAACATGAAAAAATTGTTTTCATTTTTGATGAGTGCCATCGAAGCCAATTCGGTGAAACCCATGCAAGAATTAAAGGTTTTTTCACCAAAGCACAAATGTTTGGTTTTACAGGCACTCCAATATTTGCTGAAAATGCGTCCAGTAACGAAAAAGGAAAAAGAACTACCAAAGATTTATTCGAAGAGTGCCTTCATAAATATGTCATAACAGATGCAATCAGGGATGAAAATGTTTTGAAGTTCTCGGTAGAATACATCTCAACGGTAAAACAAAAGGAAGAGATCCTTGATTTCAATGTAGAGGACATTGATCGGGAGGAAGTAATGAATGCTCCTGAAAGACTTGAAAAAATAACGGAGTATATACTAAATCATCACCCTTCCAAAACACAAGGCAAACGATTCACTGCGATGTTTTGTGTTTCGAGCATCGATACATTGGTAAAATACTATGAGTTGTTTCGAGAAAAACAACAAGGACTTTCGCAACCATTAACCGTGGCCACCATTTACTCATATCAAAGCAACGAGGATGATCAAGATGTTGGAAGTTACTTCTTGGAAGATTCCGATATACTCGGTGAAGAATCTTATGGAAGCGCTCATTCTAGGGATAAATTGGAAGAATTCATCACAGAATATAATGTGCGTTTTGGAACCAATTACTCCACTAAGGACCAAAAATTATTCTATCAATACTACAATGACATTGCGAAACGGGTTAAAAATCGCGAAATCGATATTCTTTTAGTGGTCAATATGTTTCTCACAGGTTTTGACAGTAAACCGTTGAACACCCTGTATGTCGATAAAAATCTAAAGTACCATGGGTTAATCCAAGCTTTCTCAAGGACAAACAGGATATTGGATGAAAGAAAATCACAGGGAAATATCGTTTGTTTTCGCAATTTAAAGTTCAGAACCGACGAGGCTATTGCACTCTTCTCAAACAAGGAAGCCATTGAAGAAATACTGTTACAACCATACCTCTATTATGTATTGAAATTCAATGCTATTGTAAGCCAGATTCAAAAAATTGCACCCACTGTTGACGACGTTACAAGGTTAAACAGTGAAATTGAGGAATTTGAATTTGTCAGTTCGTTTCGTGAATTAATACGTGTTAAAAATGTTTTGTCCAGTTTTACAGATTTCAGCTTTTCCAATTTAACGTGGGAGGAGCAGGAATTCGAGGATTACAAGAGTAAATATTTGGATATCTACGATAAGGTTAGGAAAAACAAAGGCATCGCAAAAACGAGTATACTTAACGATATCGACTTTGAGCTGGAATTAATCCATAAAGATGAAATCACCGTTTCCTATATTCTTCAATTACTGTCCAAATTAACTAATACAAACGGGGAAGAGAAGGAGAAACAAATCAAATCTCTGGTAGACATCATTTCAGGTGAAACTCGGATGCGAAGTAAAAGAAAACTCATTGAGCGTTTCATCCGTCAAAACCTACCGAATATCGAACAACCGGAAGACATTCCTGAAGAATTTAAATCCTTTTGGGAAGAACAAAAACAAATCGCACTTAATGAAATCAGCATCGACGAAAGATTGAATGTTGAAGGACTTGAAAAACTCATCGGAGATTACCTTTTCACGGAAAAACCACCTCTAACCGATGATATCATGGGGGTTTTAGAATATCGACCTGGATTAAAAGAAAAGAAGGAAGTGGCTAAAAGGGTTAGCGATAAAATCATGGATTTTGTAGACACCTTTGTTTCAGGAATGGAGTATGCGGCTTAAATGCGTTGAACAGATTATGGAATCTTCAATTGAAACGAAAAAAAAGAAGCTGAAAAAGGCAATCAAAAACGCAATTGACATTGCTCAAAAAGAAAAGTTAAACTTGAACCAAGATTTTGCTGAAGAAAATCTGAGATATATAGTTATGACCGAAATTTCCAAGGTAAAATGTTTCGGTGAATTTCCCAATATCAAGACACGTAATAATCGAATTTGTTTTGAAAAACATTATAAGTATTTCGGCGCTTCTGAGGACGAAGACAGAACGTTTTATCCTGATATAGTTAGTCTTAAATCAACTATTAATAAAGCTGAATTAACCCAGATTCACAATTTAGTAGTTGAACTGAAAATAAATTCACAGGCATCAGGAACAAAAGATGATGAGCAAAGAAAAATTTTAAAGAAAAAAGATCTAAAACAAAGAATTGAATCATTAGATTCCTCACTCGAACAAGATATTTTAAAAACCAGAATTTATTTGGAAAGAAAATATGATGACTACACTTTTGAAATTGGGCTGGTTGTAATTCTTGGCTTTAAAAACAAAAAAGTAGAGGATGGTTTGAGTGAATTAGAAAAAATACTAATCGAACAACAAAGTGAATTGAGGAAAATAAGTGAAAAACATTCATATAAAAATTTGTTGTTTGGTTGGTTTAACCCATTGATTAATGAACCAGAATTAATTTGGTTAAATCAGAAAGAAAAAATTTCACTTCAACGCAATAAAAAATCTAAATTCGATTCCATTTATGAATTAATTACTAAGATTTTTACAATCGAAAAGAGATCAAGAAATTGATTTATTTTGAAGTTTTAATGTGAATATCTACTTAATGGGATAGTGTCACATAATGAACTAAAATTACATTTTTTGAAGATTCAGAAAATATAAATGGATGACCCTCTTTTTAAGTCACCAAACCCTTGATATGTTGAATAAAACAACTTGGAAATCGCTTGAATTTTGTTCTTAGTCATCTTTGCTTCGATTTATTATCAAATTTATTTAATAACTGCTCTCCCTCCTCCATATCATTCACAGGAATAAGTCGTCCATCACCAACTACGTACCAACCATCATACAATTCAAGGAGTCTTAATTCTCCTGAGACGTCAATTTCAATTCCGTCTGAAAATTTTAATATGCTCATCTTTTATAATTTAAAGCCTCCCTTCATCCAAAAAACTGAAATACGCAAATGTTGGCGAGACAATAATGTGGTCCAGTAATTTAACGTCTAGAATTAATCCTGCATCGCGTATTTTCTCGGTTAGTTTAAAATCATTGTGTGAAGGTTTTAAGTTTCCCGAAGGGTGGTTGTGGGAAATAATAATCGCACTTGATAAGGTTTTTAACGCCAACGAGAATAGTATTCGCAAGTCCACAATCGTTGCGTTCATTCCTCCCCTACTTAGTTTTTGATATCCGATAACTTCGTTTGCGTTGTTTAGAAATATTGCAATAAACTCCTCCTGGAAATGAATTCCGTCTTGATCATAGAGTTGTTTTAAAATATCGACAGCATCAGATGAATTAGTTATTGTTTTAGCAAGATTCTTTATTTTCCTTCGCCGATAGCGAACTTTGATTTCATTAAGGATACTATCAGGTTTCAACCTATGATTTTGGCTAAGGAAACGCAAAATCTGCTATTTGCCTAAACAATTAACTTCTTTTTTTTTATTTAATAAAAAAAAATGGAAATGCTTAGTCTTTTTGAATCACAAACGTTTTTCTTCCCTTACCTTCTATTTGGAGGGTATACATCCCATTGGAAAAGTTATTTAAAGATAACGTAGTGTTTGCATTGATTAAACTCCCCTTAGAAACCAACTTTCCAACTTGATCCAAGATTGAATATTCCTTTCCCATTAAAGACTCATCGGTATTAATGGTTATTTGATCGTTTGCTGGGTTGGGGTAAAGTGAAAAATAATTATCTATCATCGAGAATAGCTGTCCAAAATTATTATCTGTTATATTGCTTCGAGAACTACCAAAATCCATGCTTTTTGTGGGGTCACAAATAACCGGACTAACAATCTCAATTTGATACAGAACATTGCCTAAAGGTGGATTTAAATCTGTATATGAATTCAAATTACTTTGTATCGTTGTAAGTAAAGTTAAATTATTCAAAGAAGTTCCTCGATAAATGTTATACGATGCAAATGGTATACCTTCATAATGACTCCATATTAGATTATATGAATTTCCTGATCCTTGATTAATAGTAAGATGTATAGTTTTGTGAGGTTCGCTTAAAGGACTTACTGTACCACAACTATCAAAAATTGCAATTTTATATCTTTCAGATTGCACTGATGGGTTTGAATTTACATCAATAAACAAGGCAGAATCTAAATAATCAGTAGCACCAATCTTGCTGTATATATTAGCCACATTGGTTTCTTTATAAACGAAAAAAGAATCTATGCCTGATTGTAATGGTTTCTCCCATATGATTCTGTTTTTATTAGTAGCTGAATCAACTCCAGTTAAGCAAATACTGGGGGTAGTTGGAAATTGACAATTTGCTATTTCCATTCGAACCATAGGATGAAAAAAATGAGTGTACCAATTTCCTTGGCCTTGTGCACCGTAATTATGAAAATATCCACTTAAATAGGATTCAACATTTGAATGGCCAATTATTAAGCCTTGACCCGGCAAATTGGTGCCTGGACTACCTACTGTTGCTATGTAGTTTTCATTGGCGTCAAGTGGTAAAGTCAATGGGACAGAGACAAAAGTATTTAATTGATTGGGAGCTATTATAAAATTCGAAGACCGTCCAATAGAATCGAAAGCTCCAGTTGAATTGTTTAGCTTGTATAACTTAACATAATAGCTAATCCCGATTGTTGTGCTTGGGTGAACAAAAAATTGAATACTATTCAAAGTGGAAGATTGAAATATCTCGAAAAGATTACCTGTTTCAAATGCCAAGTTATTATTGAAATATCCTAATCTCCTGCAAATACCGTCATCAAAAGCATAAACATCATTTGTGATTTCTATTGGGTCGCTTAAAATATTATTATTCAATGGATTAACATCTTGAATTGAATTAACATTGCATTGAAACGTATAAATACCTGTCGAATTTGGGAAAACCAAAGGGCTGGTATAGGTGAACGTATCTCTAAAAAATGGATTTAATTGAATATTTGCATTTGTTGAATTATATACACCATTTAAACTGGCAGTAGAAGAAATATTATTTTGAGGTTGGGTACTTAGAAGTCCCAATCGAGATTTTATACTAAAAGGAGTTAGCTGTGATTTGGGGATTTTGCTATAACGCATTTCAACTCCTAAAGTTGGATTCAATCCTCCTAAAGTTGGATTAAAATTATTACGATATACATAAGCCTCTTCGTTTATAACATCGGAATTAGGTACAGTAATCAGTTTAACATCATCAATAATCCAAGCACGGGTGCAATAGGATTCAGTAAGTTTAAACCCAATTTTAACGTTTGAATGCCCACCAATTTGACCAGATAAATCAACATATGCATGAGCTGGATTAGATGTAACTCCTAGTGAACCAAATTCATGGTTCGTAAACAATAACTCAGACCAAGTATTACCGCCGTCGATACTATAAATGATTGAACTCGAAACATTTTGCTGGTTAATTGGTGGAATTAGGTTGTCCGAGTAAAATTCTTGAAAATCAATATAAACATTCGGATATAAGGACAGGTTTATAGTCGAGTTGAAATATATCGAGCTATTTTGTGTTCCTCCGTTACAGGGAGCATTAATTTTAATAAATCCGTTTGCTGCAGATGGCGAATAAAAATCCAATTCTTTTAAAAACCCACCCATATGAACTAAATTTTGGCTCGGGCTTACATCAAAAATCCACCCTCCATTAGTATGAGGTGGATTACCATTTGGGTCATTTGAAATAGTCCAATCATTGGAATTAGAGAAGTCATTAGACCAAACAACAGTTTGTGCAATTAAATTAAGTTTGATCAAACAAATAAACAATAAAATGGTGTATTTAAACATTCCTGACATAATTCAATTTTTTATAAATTTAACTAAAAAATGGTTGACCCAATTGGAAACTCTGTAATGCCCCCAAAAACTAGCTCTGTATTTCAACGAAATCACGATCCAATTTCACAAAATAAGTTCTATTTTCGTTGTGAATTAAATAATTATCTGACAAGCTTGGACCCAGTAATTTTTTAATCTCACGATTAATATTTGAGACTTTTTCAATTACTGGTTTAAATGGTTTTGGTGAAATGGAATCATTATCCTCATCCAGCCAATACTCAACATCTTTTTGAATTTCTTTTCTATTCTTATTACCATTTTTAACTATGTAATAGCATTCTTGAATTTCAGCTTTATACTTAGCAAGGTTTTTAATAACTACTTTCTTATTTTGAAGTAAAAACAAATAAATTGCTGTCTCATCATCGCCAATTTTTAGTTGAATGTTGTTCATCTCCGAGAAAACAAACTTTGGCCGATTAACTCCTAATGTGATTTTTAAAGGACTAATCATTCCCAACTTTTCATTGCGCTCACGATACATCAATCCCTTTCGAATACTTTCCATGGTTTTGAAGATATTTCCAAGAAATGCCTGATTAACCCCCCTATCACTTATTCTCTTTAAACAATCATTGCACACATCACCTGTACGCATTTTAAGAATGATGTCTTCTTTTTCATCGCAGAAGTCCATTACGCACCCACGTGC
>Ga0194130_10007787_pt1 | contig 11655 bp, 25 predicted proteins | sample TA2KigsurfametaG_FD_160084 | JGI IMG/M metagenome (GOLD analysis project Ga0194130, IMG submission 160084) | Freshwater microbial communities from Lake Tanganyika, Tanzania - TA2015050 Kigoma 12 surface | ecosystem: Environmental > Aquatic > Freshwater > Lake | place: Tanzania: Lake Tanganyika... | reverse complement strand
TCTCACGAGACTCAAGCAATAGCAGCTCTATTTCAGTTTGTAACGTTGCATTGACATTGGCCGCGTTGTGTGCTTCCCTAACGCGCGCGCCCGTTTCGTCTTTATCTGGGCCCGGTATCGCGGCCAGTTGGTAGACGATCAAATAGGTGTCACACTGGCTGCCGTTTTTATCCGGATCCGGTGCAGACTGAGGGGACCGAAGCGGAGAACGCCTCACGCCCCAGCCAACCCGCCGAGCATCCGGCGACATACGGCACGAGTAACCCGTGCCAGCGATCCGATAGGGATGACCGCAAGGAAGCAGTCCCTGACGCTGGCAACAGGTGCAAACGGTCTAGACCTATCTGCGGCAAGTGCTGGCAGGTTTAGAGGGTAAAACGTAGGCGATCCGTTCGCTGATTTCATCATCCCGGATCTGTCAGGAACTACCAAGGGTGGGGCTTTTAATAATTAACAATTAGGACTGCAACTTACGCGATAGGTGTGGTGTAACTCAACAGCACTGAAGTGTACTTAATGCGGGCCAGGGTAACTGATCAACCCTTCAGATCTTGCGCGTGCTAGCAATAGCTAGGAAGGCGCTCTGTAGCTATATCGTCCCGGTGTATATCAACAGGTTCGGTATGTCTACAGAGTAAGTAGGTTCAATTCCTACCTCGTGTAATTGCCACACTTCGTGGCACTCTCTCACCTCTCAAGCTGTGCATTCAGCATCTCTCACTATGGCAAAGAAGCCCCTAGGTTTTGTCATTCAACGTGGCAATTCCCCTATCGACGGCAACCCTTTTGTTGCCGTTATGACTCTCGAATCAGGCAATCGCAAGACCGGCAACATGTGCCAGGTCTGGATTCTCCGCGAGGACATTAACCCTGTAGAAGCTCTCGCTACAGGTGAGGACTATTCTATCTGCGGTAACTGTATCCACCGGAAGCAAGCCAACGGCAAACGTTCTTGCTACGTCAACGTAGGCCAGGCCCCGCTGTCAGTGTGGCGGACCTACAAGGCCGGCGGTTATGTAGATCTCACCGTCCCTGCAGATGTCAACATCGGCATGCTGCTCAACGGTCGGAAGATTCGCTGGGGTGCGTATGGCGATCCCAGCATTCTCGACGAGCAAGTTGTGCGCGACCTTAACAAGTTCGCAGCCGGTCACACAGGCTACACGCACCAGTGGCGTCAGGAGTTTGCTCAGTGGTGCAAAGGTGTATTCCAGGCTAGCTGTGATGGTTTCGCAGACTATCTAGATGCGTCTGCCCATGGTTGGAAGACTTTTGCCGTTGTGCCTCAGGGTTCTGATGCATTCAGTGGCAAACAGTGCCCCGCAACTGTCAACAATTCGACCGCACAGTGCCGCACATGTTCTCTCTGTGATGGTGCCAAGACCGACATCTTCGTCGAGGCTCATGGCACAGGTGCCAAGAATTTTGTTGGCGTCTGATGTTCTCATCTGGACCAATTCACTCTCTCACCTCATCACAATGGATCTCTCACGTTATCTGCTCATCGATGTCAGCACCGGAACCGTTCTATCTGCTCAGCATTGTGTCCTAGTAGCTGATCAAGCACTGACTCCCTCGGAGTGGCAAGAACTGGAGTCATTCTCTGACTCTGAGATCTGCGACATAGGCAAACAGCGCGGCCACAAACTAACAGAACTCATCTAAAAACTACTGGAGCAATCAAATGTTCGACATCTACTACAAGGGGCAAGTTGTTGCAACTGCCAGCACCTTTGAGAGTGCAAAGACTGAAGCGACAATATACCGCCGCACACATTTCATCACTAACTGGCGAGATGTGACATTCAAGAAGCGCAAACAATCACTCTCCTATTCCTACATCTCGGAAGATGACGGCTGCTGTGATGCACTTCGAGACCGCAAACTTGAACTCTATGGATGTGGAAAATGACTGATCAACTCTGGCTGATCCCCAGAAGCAAGAAGGCAAGAAACCGTCTCATCAATGTGATGAACAACGAACCCGTTGTCACCATTGAACAAGAGACACCTACCGATTGGTTCGTTGTTTCTAACAACGGCCGCTGGTGTCGTTGGGTCAAGAAACATGCCGACCCTGATTGGGCCGGACTTCCTATCTGCGAAACCACAAACATCACCGCCTAGCCATCCCTTCACCATCGCAATCCCTCTAAACCATGGCAACTCGTTCCGCTATCTGCATCGCAAACAAAGACCGCTCACTAACTGGCATCTACTGCCACTGGGATGGGTATCCAGAACATCAGATGCCCATCCTTAAAGAGCACTACAACAACGCGACCAAGACCCGACGCCTAATCGCTGGCGGCCACATGTCATCCCTAAGAACAAAGAACATGTGGGATCCCAATGGCGGAGGCTACATCTGTGATGTACGAAAGCCTCAACCGCTCTACCACAAAGAGCGCACAAGCCACGACATGGGAGACACCGCTCCTATGCGCTCAGAGAACATTCAAACCGCTTGCAAAGAATGGCGGGAATGGGATTGCGAAGTGCTGTACATCTACGACTTACGCAAGGGCTGGAGTTACATCCACCTCCGCTGAATCCTATTTATGGGGGCCGCGCATCCCACACGCGGAAACATCACATCAACTCTCTCACCATGTCTCTCACCACTACCCGCAACAGCCCCAAGCAGCGCATCAAGTTCTCCACCACTGCATCGCGCAAGATGACTGCAGAATCCTGGAATGAAGAGATCTACGAGCGCCAGCTCCAGATCTATCTCAACCTTAAGGAGCAGCACAGCCAAATGGAGAGTGATCTCAAAGCACTCCAGGCCCAGCTGCTCACTTACATGGACAGCAACAACATCCAGGCCGCCCAACTCGACGACAAACAAGTGGTCGTCTGCCGCCGCAAGGTGTGGCGCTATAGCGACGAACTCCGCCGCGAAGGTGAACGCATCAAGCATGCACAGCGCAAAGAGCAGGAGGACGGAATCGCGACAGCCAGTGAATCCGTCTATCTGACGGTCAAACAAACCGGCCTCGCTGCTGAGGAGGACTGAGCATGAAGTCCCAGATCTCAATCATTGAGAAGATTTTCGCGGTTTCGGTACTCATGTTCTGCACAACTGTGCTGATTACTGCGCCGTGGCCCAGTGCCCATCAACTGTTAAACCCTCACTCCCCAACTTATGTCTCTCGATGATCTTGAGTACCGCGCTCGTACATGCGCGACTGTTACGAATAGGTGCTTCTTTGTTGTGGCCGATTCAAGTACTGGTCACTTGTTTGTCACTGATGCGCCAAACACAAAGACAAACATCCTCCGCGTCGCCTCACCCAAAGCCCACTGGCCGATTACATCATGAGCCTTCTTGATTTGAAACCTAGAGAACGCAACCTCGCGATTCTCAACCGTATGCGAGTGCGCGAGAACCGCTATGGGTTGGGGCCTTTTGCTCAGATCGAGCGGATCTACTGCGAGCTCATTGAGATCCAGTATCGCGACAAAGAGCTCCACCAGATGGATGCAATGGGCCATCCTTTCGATGAATACCTCGAGGAGGCCCTCAACGCCCTCGACAAGATCGTCAACTTTGACCCCACCGAATGAACAAACCCCTCAAACTGACCATGCACCATGACCCAGGACACGCCTGGCTTGTAGTTAAATGCGCGACAGTAGAGAAAGTACTCGGAACGCTTACTCGCATCTCCGACTACTCCTACCAACGGGGCAAATCGCTCTACCTCGAAGAGGACTGCGACGCCCCTTTGTTCCTGCAAATGTGTACTGCCCAGGGCATTGATGTGGAGATCGAAGACCGGCATTCCAACCGGCGCTCACCAATCCGCTCCTACGACCGAATCAATCGGCCGTCGCCCAATCAACAGTCTCGCGATTTTATTTCTCACCTTGGTGTACCTGCGAGTCCTGTTGCCTGATCCCTGCAACTGATTGATGACTTTTATTCGTAACTGCGTTCTGTCACTTCTCACCGTGGCAACAGCAATGCCGTCTCTGGCCCACCACACCGGGGGGTTAACCACAACAACGGCGACTGTCTACCACCCCTGGTACATCGGCCGCAGAACCGCCTGCGGTGACGTGTACCAAGCCTCCGTGATCTCAGCAGCTCACCCGCACTACCCATGCGGCACGAAGCTCCTGATTCGTCACAAGGACAGAGTAGTGCCGGTTCGTGTGAACGACAGGTGTGCCTGTGGTATTGACCTTTCCTACGCCGCCGCCATAGCTCTTGGCGTCCCGACGGACGGCATCGGTCGAGTGTCCTTCCAGAAGATCTAACTGAATTCCCAACTAAGCCCTACGGGGCTTTCTTGGGGACTCACTCCCCCTCTCTCACCAACCTTTCAAACCATGACCAAGCCCGTCACCTATCCCACTAAGACGCTTCTCGATTCGTACACGTTGGAGCGCCACATCATCGACTTCCTGGACTGCAACCCCTCTGGCGTCCGCAACGCTGAAGTGGGCAAAGCCATCGGTTACAACGACAGCCGCCAATGGTTCAGCTACGGAATCTTGGAAGGACTGATCCAACGCGGCAAGGTCCGCAAAGAGAACCGCCTCTACTTCTCCGTGCATTGAGCTATGGCCCAGCAGCAGCCCACCGACAAGAGCCTGCGTGACATCAAATTCGCCACTTGCGAACTCACCTCTCTCAAGTGGCAACCCGATGGCGAACTCACTCAACTTGATCTGCAGCTGGTCCTGGCCCGCCTGTGCGAAACCCAACCCAAACCCACGGAGCCCACTTAATGGCTTTTCGCAAAATACGTTTCAGCAACGGTGCCTCAGCAACTCCAGGTCTTGTCTTTGATTCCGACACCCTTGCCACCAAGACCGTCGGCGAGATCAGCCGCTGCTTCCCCTACTGGGAGGCACTGAAGATGCGCCGCCTGGAAACCAGCCCCCCTTTCGACTCCTGGGAGGCCGCCTTCTACTTCGAGTTCTGACAAAGAAAAACCCCGGCTCTCACACCGGGGCGGTCTCTCTCACCATCCACCCGCATCGAAGCGGACGGGTGGCTCAGGGACATCCTACTACATCCGCATCAGGATTGCTTATCTGTCCTGGACAAACCAGGACAGGGACATATCCTGATCTGTACAGCGGCATCGCCGCTTTTCACCTCTCTCATCATCATCACCACCCGCATCTCATGAAAACCGCAACCCCAGTCCACACCGACACCCCCGACGCTCTGGCTATGTCGGACATGAAGTTCCGCACCCAGATCAACAACGCTGTCACCCAGGAATTCGCTCGGGAGAAGCAGATTCTGAAGCCTGGCCGCTTTCAGGATCGCGGCTATCAAGTCAACCCCATCGCCGCCCAGGCCGGTGGCACGGTGGTTCCCATGTCAGCAACGCCTCGTCAGGCATTCGCCATGGCCGGTGCCGACTTCCGGGTGGCTCAAACGGCTGTGTTCTTCAACACCCCCGACTCGATCCATGACCGTGTGATGGACGAGTCCCCGGACCACTGCGCCATCACCCGCTGTGACAACGGCGCTCTGATGGGAATCATGGGCAAGGGCTACACCCCAGTCCAGAACGACAGCCTGATCCAGCTCTTCGAGTATCTCCGTGAGGACGTGGAGATCGACAACATCGTCAGCATCCGCGACGGCCGCAAGGTCTTCATCACCGCCTCCTGCGACATCGAAGGCGAGGTCACCGAGGGCGACAAGATCCGTCGCTACATCCACGCTTTCAACAGCTTCGACGGCTCCAGCGCATTCGGCGTCTTCTTCTCCGACGTCCGCCTGGTCTGCGCCAATCAACTCCGCTACCTCTGCAGCCGGGGAGCTCGCAAAGCTCAAGATGCCGGCGCCGGCCTGGTGATGCGCCACACCAAGAGCGTGGAGCAGTTCGCCGCCTCCCTTCCTGCCCTGATCAACTTGGAGCAGCAGAAATTCAGCCGCGATCTAGAGGCCCTCAAGCCTCTGACCACCCTGACCCTCAGCCCTGACGCGGCCAAGTACATCCTCGAAACCACCTATTCAGATCTCCTCACTCGTCCTATTACAGACAAAGACACGAAGCAGAAGCGGGAGCGAAAGCTCTCAGATCTCCCCCAAATCGCAACCATCCGCTCCCACTACACAGGTGAAACCGGACTTGGAGTCGATAAAGGCACCGTATGGGGATTCTTCCAGGCGATCACGCAGTTTGAAACCCACGACGCAGGGCGGTCAAAGGATGAGGTGGAACGGGCACGTATTCGCCTGGAATCGCTGTGGGGCGGCCAGGGTGCCGAGCGCATTGCCAAGGCTCGGGAAGCCTGCCTGTCCCTGGTCTGATCGATCATCATGACCAAGATGATGCACGAGGCCCTTGTCGCTATTGCTGACGAGGATCTGAGTAACGACCCCCTTGCGGAATTCATGGTCCGATTCGGCTTGGACCCTGAAGGTTGCCGGTCGATCAAGGTGAGCCTGCTAGTTCCATTGAACGCAGGCACACCTGATCAAGCGGACTGGATGATGCAAGACCTCAGAGCCTGCCTCCAGGAGCTCGATCAGCGGTTCCCGGAGAAGGCTTCCCGGATCAAGCGATCAAAGGTGGCGCTGGAGAACACCGCCGCCCTCTACAGCGAACACCACGAAAAACCCTTCGATTTCCAGGGGTTTATCGACGCTTTTGTGGAGGCTCATAGCTGATATGCCCTCTCGTGCTCAGCGTAAGAAAGCATTTCGCATGCTTCCTGGCGCCATGTCCCGCTTCTGGTCACACCAAATCAACTTAGACGGAACCCCTGTTTTTGAACCATGTCCTACCAACAAGAACGAAACCTCGATGTCAGTGCCCCAGCAGTCCGACGACTCCTCATGGATGCCCGTCAGAGTTCGCGGAGTCTGGACGACAAGGCGCATTACGCCAGGACTTACTGGGACGGATACATCCGCGCCCTCGAAACCGTAATGGAAATGGAGAACGAATGAACGACCTCACTCACTGGATGAGCAAGATAGGCTTCACACTCGTCCAAGCCTCCCAACCGTTGAATGATCTAGGTAAAGCCGTGGCGGAGTTGTCAGAAGTTCTCGCCAACTTAGGTGCGCCAGACCGTACAAGTTACTTCGATGCTACGGTCGTAGACTCAAGGAAGAATTCCTGAGTAGATGTTCACGGTTGTATCCCTCGAGTACCTCAACACAGCCTGGTGCAGCAAGCGCGTCATTGACCTCCTCGATGAGACCCGGGTTGATGACGCCGAAGCTGTAGCCAAAGAGTGGGGATTCATGTTGGAGGAGGATCCAATTCTTCCTCTCGATATGTAATCTCAAAGAGATTCTGAAGGTTTCCGACCGCATTGGACCGGGCGTAGGTTCCCCTACCCCGGCCCTTTTCTATCGACAGCAGGTCTACTAACTATGTAAAACTAGATAAAAACGGAGGGACGTGAAAGCACTGATTAAGCGGTTTTCCGCTATCTGCCGTTTACTCGGCTTTCGGATAATCCGGGTCCCCAAGAGCATCAAGCAGCAACCTAAAACTAGTCACTATAAGAACGTCTCGGTGTACGACAACGACTGGGACGACTAGGTTTTTGCTTAATACGCGCACGAGCTGGAGCAGGTAATTTAGGGACCGCCACCAAGCTCAAATGACTGCACCAGCCGTGATGATTAAGCTCACCGAGCCTGCCGGAGTACTCTACAAGATCTTGGCCATCACCGACGCCGAAGTGCAGCGGGCAAACAGCCAGTTCATTAGTAATGACCACCCCTACCGTATTCGCCGTATCACCGACGATTCCCGTGCGCTATAACCACGCTTGAATGGGGGGAAGGTACTACTCCCATCGTGGAATACACCACAGATTGCGCTGTACCGCTCGCGCTGATTCCCACAGCGTATGTTCACCCTCTTGCCCAACAGTACGAGGAGATTGACGACGACGGTGATCTAGTTAGAAGTTACGACGAGTGGGGCCTCGCCTCTGTTCTCGCTTACGCCTACACCCGCAAGGTGGCGGCCAGTGCTGACTACGGCACGATGGAGGAGATCATGGGAGCTTGTCTGGAGGAATCCCGACATAGCCGCTCCGAGAATAAAGAACTCTTCCGCATGATTAAGCGGAGCATTAAAGCGGGCAATGAGGCAGCCGCCTTTCCATACACCCGCACTCTGATCTCACGTCTCGGCACCGCCTTAGCTGAGCAGCATGAAGGAATGAGTCCTAAAGATTTCACTGAAAACGATGATTGAGGCGAGTGTCAACGACCAGCTTCGCTTCGCCAACTTGGTGAAGGGCATGGAAAGGATGGATCGAGACGAACTTCTTTCCGTCGCCACGGATTTAGCCCGCCTCGCATTTGTTCTTCAACCTGCTGGTATGCGTTGGGCGGCCAAGGAAGCAGCACAGAATCTTTCATACCAATGGAAAGACCCAGAGAATTGAATGAGCGCCAAGTGCTGGCGGCTCAAGGACTAGCCGCCGGCCTCACCTGGCGAGAGGCAGCGAAACGCGCCAAATGCTCCACCGAGGGCATCCGCGCCTGGAAACAGCTTGAAGAGTTTAACAACGCTATTTGGCAGTATCAGCAGGAGATCTTTCACAGGACATTCGGCGTCACCTCTGAAGCCCTTCCTGAGGCGATACAAAAGCTCCGGGAAATCATCGACGACGAGAACCCCGAGATCAGCGTGAGCGTTAAAGTTCAGGCGATCAAGATCCTCATCGACTCCGCCCATAAACAGTACGAGGCGCGGACAATTGAGCGTCGCCTGGAACACCTAGAAGCCAATGCCCAGCGCCAAGCTCTTAACCCGGTTGGAGAGGTTAGAGAAATTACAAGCGCAGCGTGAGAAGGAAGAGGAGCAGAAACGCCTCACCTCGACCGCCGTTGGCTTTCAACCCCGCTTCCCCACAGCCGAACGCTGGGATCAATTTGCTCCGCTGACCTGGATCCGTACATCCGGCAGCGTCAAACCATTTGAGCCCTTCGAAGTTCAGAAGCGGCTTATTGAATCTATTTGTAGTAACCAATACACAATCGTCTTGAAAAGCCGCCAGATCGGCGCTTCTGAGACCGTCTGCTCCTATCTGCTGTGCCGCGCTCTAACTGAACCAGGCTTCGCTGCCGTGGTCTTCTCCAAGACAGCCTCTGACTCCGGCGCCCTGGGGAAACGGATCCGAGCTCAGGCGGCCAGCATCGCCGATTCAGGCATCGAGTTCACCACTGAATCGAACAGTGAGCTCTCCTTCAAGGGCCTGGGCACCATCTACTTCCTCCCGGCAACACCCCGAGCCGCCCGAGGCATTCCCTCTGTTTCGGTGGTGGTATTGGACGAGGCCGCCTTCCTCGACGGCGCCGAAGAGATCTATACAGCCGCGCAACCGACGATGGCCACCCTGGGTGAACGGGGCAAGCTGATCCTCCTGTCTACGCCAAACGGCATGGGCAATATGTTCGCCAATCTCTGGCACGGGCAGGAGGAAGACGGGTGGAACCGCTTTCGAATCCACTACTCCGACATCCCGATCTATGCCGCCGACCCGAACTGGGCGACCAAAACCAAGTCAAAGGCGAAGCTTACTGACCGCGCCTGGCGACAGGAGTACGAGATGGACTTCGTCGCCTCTGACGCCCAGATATTCCCCCCGCCGCTAGTCGAGAAAGCGTGCCACGGGCAGCTCATCGAGTGCGGTCTGCTGAACCGCGACTACATCATGGCCGTGGACCCCGCAGCAGGAGGAGACGACTTCTGGTGTTCTGTAGTTCTCGACATCACCAGACCTCCGTATCAGGTCGTCAATGTCTTTAGAACGCGCTACAAGTCCAGCGACTATTGCATCCAGCAGATTATCGAGCAGGCGGAGAACTTTGTGCCCAATAAGGTAATCTGCGAGAAGAACGGCGTCGGGGCCGTGGTCTCGGAGGTGTTGTCCAAAGCGCTGGCTAAGTACATGGTCGAGCCCTACAACACCAACCGCCCCAACAAAATCTCCAATACCGACCGGATCACCTACTTCCTAGAGCGTGAAGAACTCGTCGTTCCCAGAGAGCCCTTCTATCATGAGATGTTGATGTTCCGTCAGCTTGAAACGGGAGATCGTTGTGCTGGAGATGGCGCCCATGACGACTCGGTGATGGCACTTGCTCTGGCGCTCTCTGCGGTTGCTACAACGCCTACAACCGACTGGCTGGATCTGATCTGATGACCATCCCCACATTCAACGCAGACGGCGACACCCACCACAAACTTCTCCTTCGTGGTGCCGTTGCTGAGTACCTCGATGAGGGCGATATCGTGACTTTCCTCAAGGACCTCAAGGAGATCTTGGTGGAGGAGGAAGACCGCCTTCTGCTGCAATCCCAATGGTTCCGCACGGCCCACGACTGCCTGTTTGAGGCCACCCCCGACGTGAGTGAGATCACCCCTTAAAAAAGTGGCTTCAGCGTGAAGCCTAATTTTGATCAGTCATGACAATTATTCAAGCCACGGCGCTAATCATCGTAGGAGTTGTGTTGATGCTATATGGCTTAATGCTGATTAGCCCTGACCGCGAGCCCGACGGAAGCACTCAAAAGTCCTTCTTAAACCGCCATCGCAAGAGCAAACACTGAAAGGACAACTCACCAACCGACAGGGCTGGGCTTAGTTAGTCTGGAGTTAAAGAGTTTGCGCCGAAACTTTGTCGGAAACTTCAGAAACTTTTGAAATAAGACTCGATTCCGAGGTTCGGAACGACGGCGTGCTCATCAACGCCATCACCGGGCTCGGCACGTCGAAGGATAAAAGTGAGTACTACGCCATTCGCACCCCCAGACTGCTAGCTGAGCAGGAGCTAGAGGCGCTGTACTACGACCCACTCTGCCGCCGTGTCGTTGATATCTACGCTGAGGCCGCCGTCACCGAGCAGGCAACGATCAAGATTAGTGAAGAGACCGAAGACTACGATGGCACAATCAAAGCTTTCGATAACTTCCTAGAAGAACTTGACTTTTTTGACTACGTCGAAGAAGCTCTCAAGTTGCAACGTCTGTATGGTGGCTCAGCCATTTTTATGGTGCTCGATGACGGGCTGGAGCCTGATCAGCCTGTGCGGCCTGAACTTGTAAGAGGCATCGCAGACCTAGTCCCCCTCTCAAGACGTGAAATTACGCCCAACGACTACAACTACCTCAACTACCGCAACCCCGAATACTATCGGATCTCAACCAGCAAGTCAGTTAACCAGCAGAACGACCTCCAATATCTGCTCGTCCACAGCTCCAGAGTCCTGCGATTCGACGGCCTCTTCCTCCCCTGGCGGCAGCGGCTGATCAACGATGGCTGGGGTATGTCGTACCTCCAGCCCTTCTACGAAGTGTGGAAGCGCTATCGGGGTGCCACCGACGGCATGGCGACCATGCTCAACGAGATGGACCTGTTCGTCCACAAGATCCCCGGTCTCGCCAGCAAGGTGACCTCCGGTAAGGAGTCAGCACTCCGCGCCCGCCTGGAGGCCAATGCGCTGGCCAGATCCCTCTACGGCGGTATGGCTCTGGACACGGAGGAGGAAGTGAGCTTCGCCTCACGCAGCCTCTCCGGTGCTCAAGACCTCTTCGACCGGCTCCTCGACGACCTTGTAGCCGCCGCCGACATGCCGAAGACTTTGCTCTTTGGGCAGTCCCCGTCTGGTGGGTTGTCCGAATCAGGCAAATACGAGGACAAGAGC
>Ga0194130_10007774_pt1 | contig 11672 bp, 11 predicted proteins | sample TA2KigsurfametaG_FD_160084 | JGI IMG/M metagenome (GOLD analysis project Ga0194130, IMG submission 160084) | Freshwater microbial communities from Lake Tanganyika, Tanzania - TA2015050 Kigoma 12 surface | ecosystem: Environmental > Aquatic > Freshwater > Lake | place: Tanzania: Lake Tanganyika... | reverse complement strand
GGGGGGGGGGAGGGGGCGGGGGGGGGTGGGGGTGGTGCTGCTCAACCTGGACGGGGAGCTGCGGGCGAGCGTGCCGGGGGCGGTGGCGCTGCTGCTGTCGCCTGCGCTGTGGGCGTTCGGGTCCGTGTGGAGCAAGCGGCTGCCGCTGCCGCCGGGGGCCATGGCGAGCGCGCTGCAGATGGTGTGCGCAGGGGCGCTGCTGTTGTGCGCGGCCCCGGTGGTGCACGGGGTGCCTGCGCACGCGCCGTCTGCCAAGGCGTGGGGAGCGCTGCTGTTTTTGGCGCTGTTCGGCTCCATCGTGGCCTACAGCGCGTACCAGTACCTCTTGCGCGCGGTGCGGCCGGCGCTGGCGACGAGCTACGCCTACGTCAACCCGGTGGTGGCGCTCCTCCTGGGCGTGTCGCTGGGCAGCGAGCGCCTGGCCCCCTCCGCCTGGGCGGGGGCGGCGGTGGTGCTGGCGGCGGTGGGGCTGGTGGCTCGGCCCGGCCCCAGGCGGGCGGGCTGAGACGCCAACGGCTTCAGCGCACGTCCACCTGCAGGATGGGGGGAATCTTCACCAGCGAGATGCTGGCGGAGCGCCCCATGAAGCCGCGGGCCTGTTCAATGGCCTCGGAGAGCGTGTCCGTCCGCTCCCAGCCCATCAACTCCGGCACGTGGTTGTTCTCCGCACCGGCGACGATGACCTTGCCCACGTGCTGGCGACCGTTCTCGCCCCAGTACCACATGTAGAAGGGGTGGGCGCCGTGGTAGGCGTTGCCCTTGCGGTACAGGTGTACGTAGCTGGGATTCTTGGCGAACTCCCGCTCGTACCTGTGCTCCAGCACCATGGCGTCCCGCGTCTCGGGGAGCAGCCGGTTGAAGAACTCGATGTAGCTGGGGTGGTGCTCCGGGTCGAACTCGTCGTAGGCCGGGTGGGTGAGGATGATGACGCCGCCCTTCTTCACGAGCGGCACGCCCCGGTTGAGGTTGAAGAGGTACCCCAGCCCCATGACCTGCAGCAGCAGCGGGTTCATGATGCTGTTGACATTGTACGGGGAGACGTACGGCACGCCGAAGATGGCGATGTCCGCCTGCCCCTCCACCGGCACCGAGTACTGCTTCCAGGACAGCTCCAGCGTCTTGTCGTGGGTGGGCTCGGTGGCCCCGGCGAAGACGCCGATGACGTCGTACGCGGCGGGGATGTTGAAGAACAGCTTCCGCTTGGCCGCCCGCGGCATCCTGGACAGCGCGTACTTCATGGACTGGAACTTCAGCCGGTCGAACTCGGTGTAGTCCTCCTCCTTCTTCATGAGGAACTCCACCGGCCCGTCGAACATGCGGTTGTTCAGGACGGTCTCGATGTGGAAGACCTTGAGGTTCTTGTCCACCACGCGGCCAATGCGCTCCACGGACCGGTGCAGCGCGGAGCGCTTGGGCTCCATGTAGCTCTCGGTCTCGCGGATGGTGCGGGCGTTGTGGTGGGCGCGCAGCGACTCGTAGTCCGCCAGGCCGGTGCCCACGGACTTGTGACCGCCGTCCATGGGGACCAGGTTGATGTTGACGTAGATGAGCAGGTCGGACTCGGCCGCGCGGCGGTTGATGCGGACCACCTCGCCGTGGCTGGTCCGCTCCATTTCCGCCATCCCGTCCGGGTCCTCGGCGTCGTGGTTGTAGTAGCGGTCCGGGTAGAAGGCGTCGAAAATCCGCTCGCCCACCATGCGCTTCATCTCCGCCTCGGTCATCCGGCGGTGCAGCGCGTTGGCGATGATGATGTGGACGTCGTCCACGCCCGAGTCCGCGAGCAGCTCCAGGACAATCTCCATCACCTGCTGGCGCACGTCCGGGGTGCGCATGGGGGGCAGCGGCAGCGAGATGTCGTCCACCGCCAGCGTGACCTTCATCCCCGGGCGGAGCAGCGCGTGCAGCGGCTCCATGCCCTCCGGGTGGTTGATGGCCCAGCGGATGGCCGCCTTGACGTTGGGGACGCCCTCCAGCGGCGGCCGGGCGGAGATGATGCGCGTGCCCACCGGCACGTCCTCCAGGAGGAAGTCCTCGCCGGAGAAGAGCGCGCGCGGGGGCGAGCCCTTCTCCTGCCAGGTGATGTGGGACTCCTCGTCGTACAGCTGCTTGAGCGTCTTGAGCGGGCGCATGGAAAGGTGCCTTGAGTGCTTACTTGAGGTCGAGGATGGGCCAGTTGTAGGCGCGGGCCAGCGAGCGGAGCTTGGAGTCCGGGTTGACCGCGGTGGGGCGCCCCACGATGGTGAGCATGGCGTAGTCGGACGCGCTGTCCGAGTAGGCATGGCACTTGTCCAGCTGCAGCTTGTGCTTCACACAGTAATCCCGGATGACGTTGGCCTTGTTGGCCCCCTCGATGATGGGGGGGATGACCTTGCCGGTGGCCCGGCCGCCCACGAACTGCATCTTGTTGGCGATGAGGTCATCCACGCCCAGGTACCGGGCCAGCGGCCGGATGGTGAAGTCCAGCGCGCCGGAGACCAGCACGTTGCGGCAGCCGCTGCGGCGGGCCTCGTCCAGCAAGTCCTTGGACTCCTTGAAGAGGGCGTCCTTGAGGACGTCCTCGAACAGGTCCTCCGCCAGCGTGATGAGCCGGTCCTCGGAGAGCCCCTCGTAGTACTGGTAGAAGAACTCGTTGAAGACCTTGCGGTTGAACGAGTCCATGGCGCCGAACAGCGGCAGCGACGCGAGCGTGCTCAAGGAGCGCCCAAGCGTGCCAAGCACGCTGCCGCGGTTCATGGCGTAGTACGCGTAGGCATGGACGACGTTGGTGCGGATGAGCGTCCCGTCCACGTCGTAGAAGGCGGCCTTGGTCAGCGGCGTCGTCATGGCTTGAGAGCCGGGGCCCTTAGCATGCGCCCCGGAGCCTTCAAAGCCAACCCTGCTCCCGGTACCAGCGCGCGCTCGCCCGCACGGAGGCGGAGAGAGGGCGGGCGCTGCGGTGGCCAAGCAGCCGCTCTGCCTTATCCGCCCGGCACGTCCACGCGGGGGCCAGCAGCTGCCGGGCCAGCTTGCGGTTCAGCGGCAGGTGGCGGCCGGTCAGCTGCGAGGCCCCGTCCGCCACGGCGGCGAGCGCGGTGAGGACGGCGGGAGGCAGGTGCAGGGTGCGCGGGTGCACGCCCAGCTCGGACGCCACCTCCTCCTGCAGCCACTCCAGGGACACCTCCTCCGGGGAGGCGCAGAAGAACGCCTCGCCCACCGCGGCCGGGTGCGTGGCCTGCAGCATCATCTGCGTCACCACGTCCTCTACGTCCACCATGCACAGCGGGCGCGGGCCACCGCCCAGCTCCAGCCTCAGGCCGCGGGACACCAAGCGGAAGAAGGCCAGGTTCTCCCGGTCCCCCGGGCCCAGGATGCGTACCGGGCGGATGGTGGAGACCTCCAACCGGTCCCCGTAGCCGTGCGTGAGCACCTCCGCGTCGCGCTTGGACTCGCCATACCACTCGGCGGGGGCGAAGGGGGCAGACTCGCCGTGCGGGTGGCCGGGGCGTGAGGGGCCCAGCGCGGAGAGCGAGCCGGCGAAGACCAGCCGCCGCGGCGTGCCGGCCGTCACCATGGCCTCGCAGACGTGGCGCGTGCCCTCCACGTTGACCTCCTGGAAGAGGCCGCGCACCGGGGCCCGCCGCAGGCCGGCCAGGTGGAACACCACCTCCACGCCCTCCACGGCCGGGCGCAGGGAGTCCGGGTGCGTGACGTCACCTTGGACGAAACTGACCGGCAGCCCGGAGAGCAGAGAGCGGTCCGAGCCCTCCCGGACGAGCGCGCGGACGCCGTGGCCTGCCTCGCACAGGCGCCTGCAGAGCGCGTGTCCGAGGAAGCCGCCGGCGCCTGTGACGAGTGCCTTCATGGGGTTCTCCGAGAGGGAGAGAGGGGTTGGCAGAGGGAAAAATGTGCAACAGGGCTGTTTTTTTCCTCGGGAGGCGTGCTAGGTCAGCCGCACTTCGGTGCTTGTGACAAGCCCGAACTAACGTCCCCTTGAGGGGAGGAGACAGCACACATGGCCGTCAAGAAGACCGTTGCCAAGAAGCCCGCCGCCGCGAAGAAGCCCGCCCGCAAGCCGAACGCGGCGTTCATGAAGGAGATGACCCCGACCCCCGCGCTGGCCGAGGTGGTGGGCCAGAAGGCGCTGCCCCGCACTGAGGCGGTCAAGAAGGTGTGGGCCTACATCAAGAAGAACGGCCTGCAGGACGCGAAGAACAAGCGGAACATCAACGCGGATGACAAGCTCAAGGTCATCTTCGGCGGCAAGAAGACGGTCACCATGTTCGAGCTGACCAAGCTGCTGTCGAACAACCTCAAGTAGTCCCGCCTGCCCGCGCCTCACCCAGGCGCCCGGCAGACAGGTCACGCGAAGGCCCGTTCACCTCACGGTGGCGGGCCTTTCGTCTTTCCTGGGCTTTGACGCGCGGGGGCGCGGTGCCCACCTCCCGCGGCGCATGGCAGACCGGGGCCCGGGCGAGGTGGCAGGGGCAGACGAGGGGCTGCGGCTGCAGCTGCCGGAGGGGCGGCTGAGGCTGGACGCCGGCGGGGCGTTCCGTCACCTGTTCACCGGGAGCTGGTGGGAACCGGAGGCAGCTGGTGACGGCTGGGGGTTGCCCCTGCCAGAGTTACAGGCCGCGTTCCCGGTGGCGCTGGTGGAGCGGGACGCCCGGAGCAACTGATGCACGTGCAGCAGGGGAGTCCCTTTCCGCTGGGCGTCACGCCCACGCGGGGTGGCGTCAACGTGGCGGTCTTCTCGGACCACGCCACGCGCGTGGAGCTGTGCGTGTTCGACCCCGCGCGCCCGGGGCGGGAGCTGTTTCGGGTGGAGCTCCCCGGCCGCACGCACGACGTCTTCCACGGCTTCGTCCCCGGGCTGGGCGAGGGGACGCTGTACGGCCTGCGCGCGCACGGGCCGTGGGCGCCGGAGGAGGGGCTGCGGTTCAACCCGGCCAAGCTGCTGATGGACCCCTACGCGCGCGCGTTCCGGGGGGAGGTGGACGCCTCCGGGCCAGTGTGGGGCGAGCAGCTGGACGCCCAGGGGCTGCCCACCGGCGAGCGGTGCGAGGAGGACAGCGCGGGGCACGTCCCGCGCTGCGTGGTGGTGGACGGCGCCTTCGACTGGGAGGGGGACGCGCACCCGGCGACGCCGTGGGAGCGCACCGTGCTGTACGAGGTGCACGTCAAGGGGTTCACCGCGCAGCACCCGGAGGTGCCGGAGGCCTTGCGCGGGACGTACGCCGGGATGGCCCACCCGGCGGCGGTGGCGCACCTGCGGTCGCTGGGCGTCACCGCGGTGGAGTTGCTCCCGGTGCACGAGGCGTTCGACGAGCCCTTCCTGGCCCGTCGCGGGCTGCGCAATTACTGGGGGTATGCCAGCTGCGGCTTCTTCGCCCCGGAGCAGCGCTACGCCCTCGCGGGGCCGGGCCCCGGGGCGGTGCGCGAGTTCAAGCAGATGGTGAAGGCGCTGCACGCGGCCGGAATCGAGGTCATCCTGGACGTGGTCTACAACCATACCTGCGAGGCCGGGGCGGACGGGTACACGCTCTGCTTCCGGGGCCTCGACAACGGCTCGTACTACCGGCTTCGCCCGGGCAGCCGGGCCGAGTACGAGGACTTCACCGGTACGGGCAACAGCCTCAACTTCAAGCACCCCCGGGTGGTGCAGCTGGTGATGGACAGCCTGCGGGCGTGGGTGACGGAGTTCCACGTGGACGGGTTCCGGTTCGACCTGGCCCCCACGCTGGGGCGGGGGACTGCAGGAACGTTCCAGCCGGGGGCGGACCTGCTGGTGGCGCTGCGGCAAGATCCCGTGCTGCAACGGGTGAAGCTCATTGCGGAGCCGTGGGACGTGGGGCCGGGCGGGTACCAGCTGGGGCGCTTCCCGCCGCCCTTCGCCGAGTGGAACGACCGCTTCCGGGATGGGGTGCGGCGCTTCTGGCGGGGAGACGCGGGGCTCGCCCCGGAGCTGGCGTGGCGGCTGACCGGGAGCTCGGACCAGTTCCACGGCGGGAGGCGCGGGCCGCTGGCCTCCATCAACTTCGTGGCCGCCCATGACGGGATGACGCTGCACGACGTGTGCGCCTACGCCCACAAGCACAACGAGGCGAACGGCGAGCAGAACCGGGACGGGCACGAGCCCAACCACTCGTGGAACGGCGGCGTGGAGGGGGAGACGGCAGACGCGGCGGTGAACGCGGCGCGGGCGCGGGACCGGCGCAACCTGCTCGCCACGCTGCTGCTGTCCCAGGGGGTGCCCATGCTGCTGGGCGGGGACGAGCTGGGGCGGACGCAGGGCGGTAACAACAACGCCTACTGCCAGGGCGACGGGCTGTCGTGGTTCGACTGGGGGCTGGACGCGGACCGGCGGGCGCTGCTGGCCTTTGCGCGGCGGCTCCTGCAGCTGCGGGAGCGCGAGCCGGCGCTGCACTGGGGGCGCTTCCTGGGGGAGCGGGACGCGGCCTGGCTGCAGCCGACGGGGGCGCACCTGTCCCGGGCAGACTGGGAGCGCCCGGACCTCCGGGCCTTTGCGCTGGTGCTGCGGCCGCCCGCGGGAGGCAAGCCTACGCTGGCCCTGCTGTTCAACGCGGGGGAAGGGGCGGAGCGCTTCACGCTGGGAGGGGCGTTGCCGCGCGGGTTCCGGCGCGTGCTGGACACGGCAGACGTGGGCGCGGCGGAGCGGCCGGTGGACGCAGATGGGGAGGAAGTGGCAGGGCGGTCGCTGGTCGTGTTACGGCGCACCCGGTGACGCACTTTGCAGCGGGACCCCTGACGTGGGTGATGTTCAACGCGGTGGTGCTGGTCCTCCTGGGCGTGGACCTGGGGCTGGCCCGGCGCAAGGGCGGCCACGCCCCGGTGACGACGAAGTCGGCGGCCGTTTGGACGGCGGTGTGGGTTGCGCTGTCGCTCGGCTTCGCGGCGGCCATCTGGGTGCTGGGAGAGAACGGGACGTGGCCGTGGGGCGGGAAGCAGCACGCGCTCGAGTTCGTCACCGCCTACCTGGTGGAGTACGCGCTGTCGGTGGACAACCTGTTCGTGTTCCTCATGGTGTTCGCCTTCTACAAGGTGAAGCCGGAGGTGCAGCACACGCTCCTGTTCTGGGGCGTGTTGTCCGCGTTCGTGATGCGGGCGGCGCTCATCCTGGCGGGGAGCGCGTTGGTGCACCGCTTCCACTGGATGATGTACCTGTTCGGTGCGTTCCTCCTCTACACCGCGGCGAAGATGGTGCTGTCCGGCGGGGACGACGAGGAGGTGCACCCGTCCGACAACCGGCTGTTCAAGTTCGCGCGGAGGGTGCTGCCCATGGCGGAGGGGGACCACGGCCACGCCTTCTTCGTCCGCGAGGGCGGGAAGCTGAAGGTCACCCTGCTGCTCCCCATCCTGCTGGTGGTGGAGACGACGGACCTGCTGTTCGCCGTGGACTCCATCCCCGCGGTGGTGGGGCTGTCGGACAACCCCTTCATCATCTACTCCTCCAACATCTGCGCGGTGCTGGGGCTGCGGTCGCTGTTCTTCCTGGTGGCGGCGCTGATGGGCAGGTTCCACTACCTTCAGGTGGGGCTGTCTGCGGTGCTCGCGTTCGTGGGGCTGAAGATGCTGACCTCCTCGTTCGTGCAGGTGCCGGTGGGGCTGTCGCTCGGCATCATCGCCGGCATCCTGGGGGTCTCCATCGGGGTGTCCGTGCTGCGGCCTCCGAAGGAGGAGAAGGCAGACGGGGAGGCACGCTGATGGGGCGCTCGGAGGCGGTCACGCAGGGCATCCGCGTGGAGGTGGAGTCGGACCATTGGCCGGAGCGGAGCCAGCCGCAGTCCGGGCGGTTCGCGTTCGCGTACCGCGTCACCGTCGAGAACGTGGGGACGGAGGCCGCCACGCTGCGGAACCGCCACTGGCTCATCACGGACGCCACGGGGAAGGTGGAGGAGGTCCGCGGGGAGGGCGTGGTGGGGAAGCAGCCGCGGCTGGGGCCGGGGCAGAGGTTCGAGTACGCCTCGTGGGCGCTGCTTCGCACGCCCTACGGCGCCATGTGCGGCAGCTACGAGATGGAGCGCCCGGACGGCAGCACGTTTGACGCCGAGGTGGCGGAGTTCTCCCTCAGCCAGCCGCACGGGCTGAACTGAGTCAGGGCGCGTCCTCCTGCGAGGCCGCGTCCGCAGGCTCCTCGGCCGCCTCGGCGGCCTTCTTCTTCGCCCCTCGGGGGGCGTCCTTCTTGCGGGAGGGCACGGCGGCAGACTCCGCCTCCTCCGCCGGTGCGGGCTCCTCCTCCTCGTTGGCGAGCGTCTCCTGCGCCCCGCCGGGGGCGGTCCGCTTGAGCTCCTCCATGCCGGGGAGGGTGGAGAGGTCCGGCACGAGCGTGATGTCGATGCGGCGGTTGAGGGCGCGCCCTTCCGCGGTGGTGTTGGGCGAGACGGGACGGGTGGCGCCGTAGGAGGCGGCGCTCACGCGGGCGGGCGGCATCCCGGCCCCCAGCATGGCGCGCAGCACGTGGAGGGCGCGGGCGGAGGCGAGCTCCCAGTTGGAGGGGAACTGCTTCGTGCGGATGGGGGTGGCGTCCGTGTGGCCCTCCACCTGGAAGCGGCGCCCGGGCAGCCCCGCGAGCGCGGTGGCCACCGAGGTGATGGCGGCAGTCCCCTCGGGGCTGAGCGCGGCAGAGCCCGGGGAGAAGAGGACGTCCGAGGGCAGCACCACCACCACGCGTCCGTCCACCACGCGCACCTTCAGCTTGCCCGCGGTCATCAGCGCGCGGAGCCGGTCCAGCACCAGCTTGAACTCCCGCACGCGGGACTCGCCCTCGTCCTTTCGGCGCTGCGCCTCCACGAGCGCCGCGGCCAGCTCGTCCACGCTGGCCTTCAGCCGGGCCTTGTCCTTGAGCGCCGAGGCCATCTCCTTGTGGAGCGCGAGCAGCCGCAGTTCCCACTCCTTCACCTTCTCCTGCTCGTTGCGCAGCGAAAGCTTCAGCGCGTCGAACTCCACGTGCGCGCGCCCGGCCCGCTTCTGCTCCGCGGCGAGCGACGCGTTGCGCTCCTCCAGCTCCGACTGGGTGGCGTCCAGCTCCGTGCGGATGGAGTCGTACTGCTTCTGGCTGACGCAGGCCGAGGCGAGTCCGAGCGCGCAGGCGGCGGCGAGGAGGCAGGAGGACATGGCCGGCGGAGTGTACACGCCCGGCGGCGCCTCAAGGGGCTGCGCCCGTGAGCGCGCGCAGGCCCCACGAGGTGGCCAGGCCCAGCCAGGTGCCGAGCGCGTAGCCCATCAGCCCCGCGGTCATCCCGCTGGCGACCAGGTGGCGGTTGGCCAGGGACTTCGCCACCGGTCCCACGAAGGGCGGGCCGAAGATGGTGGCCGTGGAGGTGATGAGGACGGTGTCCGCGTCAATGCGGAACAGCGCCGCGAGCAGCAGGTGCAGGGCGATGGCGCCGAACATGCAGCCGCACACCATGCCGAGCGCGGTGGCGCTCCCTCCCTGGAACGTCCGCGCATCCGCCAGCATGCCAATGGCCGCGCAGAAACACAGCATGAGGTACTCGCCGGTGGCGGTGCTGCCCGGCAGCGTGCGCAGGCGCGGGAGGAGCGAGCCCCCCAGCCCGGCCGCGGTGAGCCCCAGCATCACCGGGGCGGCCTCCAGCTTGCCGAAGGCGAGCCAGGCCAGGCCCGCCGTCACCCCGGCGCTCGCCGCCGCGAAGCCGAGCGCTTGGAGCACGTGCGTCCAGCGCGCAGGCACCTCCGCCGTCGCGGAGCCCTCCGCCTCTGCCTGCGTTCTCTCCGGGGCGGTGAACTTCGGCAGGAAGGTCCAGAGCGCCCGCTGGGCCACGCTCATGAGGAACAGCAGGTAGGCGGCGCCGGCGAGCACGTCTGCCGCGTTGAGCAGTACGAAGGTCTCCTGGCGCACCCCCAGGGACAGCCCCACCGCGCTCATGTTGGCGGTGCCGCCCGTGTACACGCCCACGAGCATACCGGCCATCATCCACCACTCGTCCGAGGCGCCGCGGAAGAGCCAGCCGGTGAGGCCGGCCGCCACCACGGCGGAGACGCAGGCCAGGGCGAAGCTCACGAGCGTGGGGCGGGCAAGCTTCAGCCAGGCGCGCAGGTCCGTGCCCAGCAGCAGCAGCGGGATGCCGAGCGGGACCACTGCCTCTCCCAGGGTGAGCGCCAGCTTCGGGTCCAGGGGCAGCGCGTTGCCCAGCCCAATGCCCAGCGCATACGCGAGCAGCACCGGCCCCAGCACGCCCGCCAGCCGGTTGCGCCCGCACAGCCACAGCACCCCCGCCGGGCCGGCGATGACGGCAAGAATCTCCAGCACCGTGAGCAGCCCGGGCACGGGCGGTTACCCCTCCACCTCGTACAGCCCGTCCATGAACTCGCCGATGAAGCCCTGCACCATCTGCGGGTCCGCCACCTGGCCGATCATCCCGTACATGGCGGCGCTCCCCTCCGGGGCGGGCTCGCCGCGCTGCAGCGAGGCGGCGCACTCGGACAGGTCCCTGAGGAACAGGTCCGCCACCTTCTCGTGCGCGGGCGTCACCATGCAGTGCAGGGCGGGCGGCCCCATCTGCCGGTCCAGCTTCCAGCCGCGCGCCTCCATGGCGTCCCCCAGCTCGTAGACGTTCAGCTCGTCCGAGGTGAAGGCGAAGATGGCGTACTTCGCCTCGCCGAGCAGGCGCAGGCCGGGGATGGCGCGGATGCCGGCCTTCAGCTTGTCCGCGGTGTCCAGGATGGTCTTGTGCAGCCGCAGGTACCCGGCTTCGCCCAGGTAGTTCATGACGCCCCACGCCGCGGCGATGGCGCCGCCGGGCCGGGTGCCGAGCGCGGACGGGGAGGCGTAGATGCCGCCCGGCCAATCGGTGCGGGAATAGAACTGGTGCCGGCGCAGGGCCTTGTCCTTGTAGAGGACGAGCGACGCCCCCTTGGCGGCAAACCCGTACTTGTGGATGTCCGCCGAGAGGCTGGTGACGCCGTCCAACTCGAAGTCGAACGGCGGCACCTCTACGCCCAGCTTGCGCGCGAACGGGAGGTGGAAGCCCCCGAGGCAGGCGTCCACGTGCAGCAGCAGGCCGCGCGCCTTCGCCAGCGCGGCGAGTTCGCGGATGGGGTCCACCACGCCGTGCGGGTAGGCCACGGCGGAGCCCACAAGCAGGGCGGTGTTGGGGGTGATGCGCCTTTCCACCTCCGCCACGTCCACGCGGAAGTCCGGCCCCACCGGGGCGTGGACCGCCTTCACGCCGAAGTAGTGCGCCGCCTTGTCCAGCGCGGGGTGGCAGGTGATGGGCAGCACCACCTCCGGGGCGGTGATGCCGCGCTCGGCCCGGGCCCACTCGCGGGCGGTCTTCATGGCCATCAGCAGGCTCTCCGTCCCGCCGGAGGTCATGGTGCCGGCCGCCTCCGCGGTGCCGTGGAAGAGGGTGCAGGCCATGGAGACCACCTCCGCCTCGAAGCGGCGGAGCGACTGGAAGGCAAGGGGGGACAGGCCGTTCTCGCTCATGAACTCGTTGTAGGCCGCCTCCAGAAAGCGCTTGAGCTCCTCGCCGCCGAAGTAGACGAGGCTGAAGGTGCGCCCCTCGCGCCAGTTGGCGTCTGCGACGCGCATGGCGCGCATGCGGGCGAGCACGTCGTCATGGGACTGGCCGGCGGGGGGGAGCGGGAGCGGGTGGGGCATGGGGCCGCGTTGTAGGCAAGGTGGCCGTCTGCTACCAAGTCGGCGTGTCATT
>Ga0194130_10007773_pt1 | contig 11673 bp, 10 predicted proteins | sample TA2KigsurfametaG_FD_160084 | JGI IMG/M metagenome (GOLD analysis project Ga0194130, IMG submission 160084) | Freshwater microbial communities from Lake Tanganyika, Tanzania - TA2015050 Kigoma 12 surface | ecosystem: Environmental > Aquatic > Freshwater > Lake | place: Tanzania: Lake Tanganyika... | reverse complement strand
TAGCGAGGGTCGCTATAAAACCGGCGGCGCACGACTTGCTTTAAGAACGGCCGTACCCGTTGTACCTATCGCTGTGAACAGCGGCGAGTGTTGGCCAAAAGGCGCCTGGATCAAGCGGCCCGGTCTTATTACCGTCTCGATCGGCGATCCGATTCCATCGGAAGGTAAGCGCCCCGAAGCAATAACCGAAGAGGTTCGCAGTTGGATCGAAGCCGAAATGCGAATATTGAATCCAGAACGATATCAAAACACCGATCGACGATAGCCTGGAGAAGTTTGTGACAGGTAAAAGACTTTCGCGTTGGCTAAATGAACTACTAGGCCGCAAAGCTTCTGAGCCAGCGCTCAAGCCCTTGGTTCAAGACCGTTTCTTTATGTATGACGGTCAAAGTATCGCCTACACACTCATTCGACGCCCAAGAAAGAGTATCGGTTTTAGGATCACAGAAAAGGGGCTTGAGGTCAGTGCTCCGAGCTGGGTAAGTCTCAAAGCGATCGAAGAAGGTCTTATCGAGAAGGCAAACTGGATAAAGAAGCATATGAGCCGTATCGAGGGCGCATCAGCCTTGCGCCAGGACCGATATGACTATTATCTAGAACATAGAAAAATACCGCTTTGGGGCCAATCGATTCGCATGTTGCGCAGTGAAAAGCCAGGTTTGCAATTGATCCAACCGGCAGATCATGGATCAAGCCATGACATTCTTGCCTCTGCTCGCTCACTCGATCCACATCAAAGCGCGGTCGAATCAAACGAAATGAGTTCCCGCGAAAACCTCATAATCGAAAGCAATCGCGGTTCGGTTTTGCTCTGTCATGAGTCAGTTTCAAGAGAACGCCTGATCGCCTGGCTCAAGCGAGAAGCACATCGAGATTTTGATCTCAGGATCAAGCGCTTTGCCAACCAGCTGGGCTTTGGACCGTCGAGCTGGCAACTCAGTTCAGCGCAGTCGCGCTGGGGCAGCTGCAACTCAAAGGCCGTCATTCGATTGAACTGGCGTTTGATTCACCACGACCCCAAACTCATCGACTATGTTGTTGTCCATGAACTGGCCCATTTGAAGGAACTGAACCACAGCCCGCGTTACTGGGCGATCGTGGAATCCGTCTTGCCTGACTATCGTGAGCGCCGCCAGCTTTTGAGGCATGATCATGACCCGGGCACCACTCTACTCAAGGAGACCTAGGATGCAACTATTGCACACCATGCTTCGCGTGGGCGATTTACAGCGCTCGATCGACTTCTACACCCGCGTCATGGGCATGAATTTGCTTCGAACAACCGATCGTCCCGATCAGAAGTATTCGCTAGCCTTTGTGGGTTATGGACAAGGCAATCAAGAAGGGCAGGCCGAGATCGAGCTTACCTATAACTATGGTGTAGACCATTATGAATTGGGGTCAGCCTATGGCCATATCGCCCTGCTCACCGAGGATGCTCACGCCCAATGCGAGAAAATTCGCGCCGCAGGTGGAAAGATCACTCGGGAAGCCGGGCCGGTTAAAGGCGGCAGCACAGTGATTGCCTTTATCGAAGACCCAGATGGTTATAAAGTTGAGTTAATCGAACGCAAACGCTGAGCCGGCGTTTCTTTGAGCTTAAGCCCGCTTTCCACTGAGTCTCATCGCCATGGTGCACCATGCCGATACAGGGACCTCTTGGGCGCGAGCCTCAGGCGCAAAACCCAGTGCAAGCGCCTCATCGGCGTCCACGCCCTGATCACGGAGCCAGCGCAACAAGTGCGCACGTAACATTTTGCGCCGCTGCTCAAAACCGACGCGCAAAAGCGTTTCCAGTTTTTCCTGAGGAAAATCAAGTCCTGGCTGTGGCCAAGCGCACTGCTGATGCGACACCAGGCGAAAAACAGCGGAAAGTACCTTAGGCGCTGGGCTAAACGCCTCAGCCGGCACATCAAGTAAGTGCCAGGCTTGATAGCAAGATTGCATCATTACACTGAGGCGCCCAAAATCGGCGCCACCCACTGGGGCAACGATTCGATCGACCACCTCTTTTTGCAACATAAATACTTGGTCAAACACAACCCTTCTTTGCCCCATTAAATAGAACAATAAGGGTGTGGAGATATTGTAGGGAAGGTTGCCCACCACATGAATTTGCTGCCCAAGCTTTGATGCAAGTTCTATAAAATCAAAACTTAGCACATCGCCTTCGATAAGGCTGCAAAACCCTAACTGTTCTGCCTTGATCCGTCCACGCATGACCGCAGCAAGATCTCTGTCGATTTCGATAAGCGTGAGCGACGCAGGCTGTGCAGCGATTAAGCCTTCGGTAAGCGCTCCTGTGCCTGGACCAATCTCAACACAATGACTGCTGGGTCGCAAACCAATTGCTTCATGAATAGCAGCAAGCACCGACTGGTCATGCAAAAAATGCTGGCCAAAGCGCTTTCTTGCTCGAACTGTTGTCGGCGCTCCCCCCATCAGTTCGTGTCGCCACGATATTCCACATAGGCACGGTCACGCAATTCCTGTAACCAATTGTCGTAGGCCTCTTCAGCCTTGCGCTCTCGAAGTGCCATCCTGATTTGGGCACGCTGCCTTTCGAGCGGGGGCACGTCTGTTCTTTTTTCTAAAACCTGGATAATATGAATCCCAAAGGGCGAGCGAACGGGATTACTGATCTCCTGGGATTCAAGTCTGCTCATGGCGCGTTCGAAGTCAGGGACGGTGTCGCCAGGTAATAACCAGCCAAGATCTCCGCCCTTGGCAGCACTTCCATCCGCAGAGAGCTTTTTTGCCAATTCGGCAAAATCTTCCCCAGCCTTCAGTCTTGCGACTACATCCTGAGCACGTCGGCTTGCTTCGGCTTCCGGAAGTGACTCACTGACGCGGAATAAAATATGTCGCGCCCGCCACTGAGCAACTGCCGGACCTGCCGCAGCCGATACCTGTCGCAAATCGTTTAAGCGCAGCAGATGAAAACCTGCGGCGCTTCGGATCACCTGACTGAGCTGACCTGGTTTAAGTTTTTCGATTTCGCGAACAAAAAGAGTTGGAAGCCGTTCCCCGGCACGCCATCCCAGGTCACCACCGGCACTCGCCTCGGGCGCTTCGGAATTCGCCGCAGCAAGCTGTGCAAAATTAGCGCCGGTTGAAATTTGCTGCCGCAAGGCTGTCATTCTTGCTCTTGCCTTCTCGGTTTGCTCAGGACTTGCTGTTTCAGGAATCCTTATTAGGATTTGTGCTAACTGGTACTCAGTATTAGCCGAAGCACCAAGCGATGACAGGACCGCGTCGACATCAGCTTCGCTGACCTGAACACTTGCATCGACTTCGCGCTCGCGCAAGCGCTGCATCAACATATCGTTGCGTAAACCCTCACGGAAGCTTGAAAGATCTCGACCCTGCGCCGCGGCTCGTTTGAGGAGTTCCTCGCGTTCCAGTTGGTTATTTCGGGCAATTTGGTCGATAGCGCGATCGACCGAGGCATCATCGATACGCATATTCATGTCCTTGGCAAGCTGCTGGCCGGCACGCTCAATAATCATTTGCTCAATGACTTGCCGTCGCACGACTTCATCGGAAGGTGCCGCTATTCCCCGCTCCGCGAATACGCTACGAGCCTGGCTTACGCGCTGCTTAACCTCCAAATCGGTGATTGCTTCGTAATTCACAACGACTGCAATGCGATCCAAACCAAGCGATTGTCCAAAGCTTGGTGTACTTATCGAAAGCAACAATAAAACGGCAGCGAGCACTTTTCTATTCTTCATCGCAATCTCATTCGTAAGCGAAAAATGGAGAGTCGGGGATGCGTTCACGTTCCCGGGTGTAGCCGGGAATACCCCGACGCAATATATCAAAGGGGTTGTTGCCAATGCCGCCGAAGCCGTTAAGTTCGAGCTGAACAAAAATGGCGGTATTTGTAAGATCTGGGCCGGTAACATAACGTTGCAATACCGTGCGGAATGCCCAGCAGTCAGCCTTGCGTTCAGCACCAAGTAAGCCTTCAATCACCCCAGGCCTTGCCTCGACGGTTTGCAGGCTAACGGGATTGAGTACTTTTCTTTGGAAAGAATAATTGCTGCGGCCCAGTAAGGACCATGAACCGCTGATCGGCCAGCGCCAGGATGCATCGATTTGACCGACTTGATTCTCGATGAAGCGCAATTGCACGTTGCCAAGACGCGATTCATCGGGTTGGTAACGCGCGCCAAGAAAGGCACGCGCCAAATTACCACGGGTTAAGCCGACCTGAACGCCACCGTCCAAGTTCCAGGCCGAATAGGGCTTACCACTTGCAACCATGAGGAGGTCGCTTTGCGGATCGGTGAGTTGCGGCTGACCCGCTATCTGCAAACGTGGCTCACTCAGATGATAGCGAAGAGCAGCTGCTGCGCGAAACAATTCACGACCGGTATCGCTCCGCAACAAGCGAGAACTGAGCGCGAAAGTGAGCTGATTGGCATCGGCGATCCGGTCATGGCCAATGAAGCGATTGTCTGCGAACAATTGGGCATAGCTGATGTCGGCAACCGCGGTATCGTAAATTGGCAGTTGCCTTTGTTCGCGGTAGGGAACATAGAGATAGAAGAGTCTTGGCTCAAGCGTCTGCTCAAGACCATCGACCCGACTCACTTGTCGCTCGAGAAAAAGCCCGCTGTCAATCGAAAATTGAGGCAGTACGCGTTGTACGGCAGCCTGATCGAGGATTGCCTGGCTAAAACCACTCCGATTTAGGGCTTCAGAAGGCGCAAATCGATAGTCGGTTGCGTGCAAGGACAAGCTCGGCCTGATGTAGCCCCAGGGCTGTCGCCAGGGTGCTTGCACGCTTGGATTGATGACGGTTCGCCAACCCTCCACCGAATCGATCAAGGGTCTACGAAATCTTGCAATGTCGAGTACACCACCCCAATCAAGGCGTTGCGCTGCCCAGTTTGCTGATTCTCCGTCCGCATAACGATACCAACGCCATTCGATGCGCGGAACCGCTTCGTAGGGCGGCGACGTTCTCGCATCGAGCACGTTTTGATAAGTCGTTGCCGATAAGGTCAGCGCACCCTCGCCGAGACTACGACTTGCAACGATGGCGCGAGGAATGCTGCGAATCGAACTACCAATAATATTGCGGCTGTAGTCGACCAGGTATTGATCATCCGATGCAGATCGTACATCCCACTGCCCGCTCCATCCAGCTAAGTTTTGAAAACGATGCAGACTCGACCAATAGTAACGAGGCTCACCAGTTCTCAGGTCATTGGGATTGAGCTCGACTCGAAATTCACCGTTGGCTTTTGGCTCTAAATAGCGTCCCCATGCACCCACTGAGGCACCACGCAACAAAGAAAGGCGCGGATAGAGTGTCAAATCACGGTTGGTTGCCAGGTTGACATAGTAGGGCAAGGTCAAATCTGCCCCAGTGCGGGAGGTTATACCCACTGTGGGGGGTAACCAGCCACTACGTCGGCTGTCTGTCAAGGGAAAACTTAATCTCGGAATGACGGGCGACTGTGCGCCTTGGAATATTAGCCTTGCTCGCTCAGCTTGCCCTTGCTCACTTTCCTGGTCGAGCCTAAGTTTGTCTGCCTGAAGCAGCCAACCGGCTTCGTCTGGGCGACAGGTTGTAAACATTGCTTGTAACAAATTGACCTTACCGGGACCGTCAAACTCGATGCGCTTTGCCGACCCAAAGCCACCAACTGCGGGCATGGCAATCGTTGCGTTATCCATTGTCCCAATTTGACTATCTAGTTTGAGACGCAATTCAGGCCCCTGAACGATGGTGCCCCCCTTGGCGAGGCGCACTTGTCCTTGTGCGTGTAAGTCATCAAGTTGATGCTCATAGTCGATTTGCTCAGCAGTTAACGACGTCCCCGCCTGGCGCAAATTGGCCTTTCCTTTAAGACTCATGCGCTCATCAACGGAGCCTTCGATCACGTCGGCCCTTCCATAAACGGGACGCTTTCCCGGCAATCTTGCAAGCGCGACAGAGGGTTCTGGTTCGATTCGGAGCCGAATCCCCTCGGTCGACACCTGTGCCTGCGCCAGCAAAGCGAAAAGTCCAGTCAAATAGATAACCAAGCGGAGCAAACAGCGCATCGGTTTATGATATCGCCTACCCAAGTCAGGACATCGATCTTTACTTGCCTTTGGTGGGGCCTGTTTTGTCGTCAGCGCCAAAAGCCCGTCTGCTTCCACAACTGTGTTGACACGCAAGCGCTCTAAACAAATCCTTAATCAAAACTCAGGATAAACATTCGTTTTCATGGATTCACGTCAAGCATCATTACAACAATGGTTACAAACAATCGCAGCAAACTACGCGATTGATCCGGAAAGTCTCCAGATCGCATCGGCCGATGCAAGTTTTCGCCGCTACTTTCGGGTAGCTTGCAAGGCCCAAGCGCAAACCTTCATCGTCATGGATGCACCGCCCCCACAGGAAGACCTGGGACCTTTTGTGAAGGTCGCCGAGCTCTTTGGGTCTGCTGGCATGACAACGCCCAAAATCTTCGAACAAGAGCCTCAACAAGGATTCTTGCTTTTGGAGGATTTCGGTTCGCACACTTACCTTGATGTACTTCAACAGCACACACCCGCAGCGCAGCGCGTACCAGCTGCAAGCGCGCTTTACCGGGAAGCGGGCAAGGCTTTGCAGGCTATTCAACAGGCAACCCGGGACGATCAGCTCGCACCCTACGATGCAAAACGCCTGCGCGATGAAATGGAGCTCTGGCCAACCTGGTACATCGCCAAACACAAGGCTAAGATGTTGTCCGATGCCCAAAGACAGGTCATTGATGAGGCCTTTGACTGCATCATTGCGCAATGCCTTGCTCAGCCACAGGTTTATGTCCACCGGGACTTTCACAGCCGAAATCTCATGCTGCTGGCTGGTGATCGAAATCCGGGTGTTTTGGATTTCCAGGATGCGGTCCTCGGCCCAATCACCTACGATCTTGTCTCGCTTTGGCGAGACGCCTACATCGCCTGGGATGAGGAGGTTCAACTTGATGGTTTGATCCGTTGGTGGGAATCATCAAAAAAACTTGGACTGCCTGTTGCCGCAGATTTCCCAGATTTCTGGAGCCAGTTTGAATGGATGGGTCTGCAACGGCATTTGAAGATCCTCGGCATTTTCGCGAGGCTTAATTACCGTGACGGCAAAGACCGCTATCTGGCCGACCTGCCGGTGGTTTTGTCTTATGTGCTGCCCGTCCTGATGCGATACCAGGAACTCTCAGCACTTGCCGATCTTGTCATCGAATGGCTGGAATCATGAGTCTGCCGCCCCAAACGGCCAGCAGGACAGGAAAGTCATGAAGGCGATGATTCTTGCGGCGGGACGAGGTGAACGAATGCGTCCGCTCACCGATCAGATCCCCAAAGCGCTTGTACCCGTTGCCGGTGAAGCCTTGATTCACCGGCATTTGCGTGCACTTTCTGCCGCAGGCTTTTACGAATTAGTGATCAACCATGCCTGGCTTGGTGATCAACTTGTCGACTCGATTGGCGATGGGGCAGCGTGGGATGTGCATGTGCAATGGTCTGCTGAAGCGCCAGCCCTTGAAACGGCTGGCGGTATTGCCAAGGCACTACCGATGCTGGGAAAAGAGCCTTTCCTGGTCCTAAACGCCGATATCGTCTGCGATTTTCCCTTGAGCAAGGCGCTTGGATGGGCCGTGCAGCACATGATGGCGACTGCAGATGCTTTGCCACTGCTTGCTTGCTGCGTTCTCGTCAACAACCCTGACCATCATCCCGAGGGCGATTTTGAGCTCGACGGGCAAATGCTCACCTTTAGCGGGATTGGGATTTATCAACCGGAGCTATTCGCTGCGATCAGCAGCAATCAAAGTGCCAAACTCGGTCCGCTTTTGAAGGCTGCTAAAGCGCAAGGACGCTGGATGGGCTTTCACCATCAAGGCTATTGGTGCGATGTGGGTACCCCCGAACGACTTGCTCAAGCTGAGCGCTGGCTTCTTCAGTCTAAGACCGACGATGCTTAGGCTAGAAATCCAGGGCCTTGGTCCAAGCGCCCTCGCCCTCGGGCAGATGCTATTGCGCGAGGGCTGGCAAGGCGATCTTGGGGATTTATACCCTCGCGAAGACATCCAAGCAAACCGGACCGAAGACCCGCTTCAACATCGCGCAATCGGCCAGCGAAGCCTCGCTTTGTCGGCAGGCTCGCTTCAATTGATCAAACGCTGTACCGGCGCGCTGCCCAAGGGTGCCGACATCACCAGTGTTGAAGTACAAATTGGTGCAAGGTCTGCTAGCCAGGTGGGCTATGGACTGATGATGCGCAATGAGGAGCTTGGGCTTGAGCGTCTAGGGCGCGTCGTGGTCTGGTCGGACCTGGTTGAGCATCTCAAGGTGAAGTTGAACCCTCGCAACAAGTCCCAACAGGTCATTGATCATCACCAGGCTCGGGTATTCACTGAGCGAGCGAGCGCCCAGGCAGATCCCTGGTGTATCAGGGTATGGGCTGATGGTGATCCTGGCAGCGAGGTGCTCGAGGAAGATCCGCAACAGTCAGCCATCATCGGCCGCGTGTACCTGAGCGGTGCACCCTGTGGTTGGGCTTTGGAACGATTCCTACCCGATGGGCCACTTGCCTTGTTGCCTGATCAGCAAAACCAGGCGATGCAACTGGTTTGGTGTTCAAAGCAGGTGCTCAGCGAAGGCCGATTCGAGGCCCTCAAGCATCCGATGTCAAGTGAAAGCGAGATCGCAATGTGCAGAGCGCTGAACATGGCGCTTCCCAAAGGTATCGTCGTTACTGGATTTGACAAGGACATGCACTGCGTCAAACTAAAACGTCGCGCAAGAGCAGAGATCTTGCGTATCAGGCCTGAAACACGCGAAGTCGATATTTGGATTGCCAACGCCGCGCAAAGCCTCCACCCCGTGGCAGGTCAAGGGCTAAATCTGGGACTGCGCGACGCGGCAGAACTCGCTCGTTGTCTTGTTGATCTGCAGCAATCAATCCGCCACTGCGAGCGTTTACCAAGCGGCATGCTAATTGCCGCACTAAAACGATTTGAACATCAAAGACAGCGAGATCGCTGGTTGATGATGCAAATAACCGATCAACTGGCCAAACAAAGCAGCCGCTTTTGGTTTCAAGTACTGGCACCGCATGCGCTTAAGCTTGCCACCCAAGCCCCACTCAAACGATTAATCATGCAAACCTTTGCCTTCGGCCCTCGCGAGCCCTGGCCTTTGTTGCATTAAGGCACATTCGAGCTTGTTATGATCAAGCAGTGCAACACGAAGGCCTTGCAGTCAACAATGACGTTGAACCCACTCAAAATTGGTCCTTACAAGATTGACCATCAGGTCCTCGTTGCACCCATGGCTGGCGTCACTGACCGACCTTACCGGCAACTGTGCCGAGCTTACGGTGCAGCCTATGCTGTCTCGGAGATGGCTGCCTCGAACCCGGCGCTGTGGAAGAGTGTCAAGACCTCTCAGCGACTAAATCACAAGGGCGAACCGGCACCGATTGCCGTTCAACTGGCAGGCGCGAACCCTGCAATGATGGCCGAAGCAGCCCGCTTCAACGCCGACCGAGGCGCACAAATCATCGACATCAATATGGGCTGTCCAGCTAAGAAAGTCTGCGCGCTTGCGGCAGGCTCTGCCCTGATGGGTCAAGAAAGCCTTGCGCTAAGTATCGTGGATGCGGTGCTCGAGGCCTTGGCGCACCGTCGCGAGCCTGTGCCAGTCACGGTAAAGATGCGTACTGGTCTTTGCACGGCAAACCGCAATGTGCGCAGTCTTGCCCTCGCCATGCAATCGCTTGGTGTATCCATGATTGTTGTTCACGGACGCACCCGTGAACAAGGCTTCGCTGGTGAGGCGGAGTACGAAAGCATCCGACAGGTGAAGGAAGCGCTGTCAATCCCGGTGGTTGCCAATGGTGATATCGACACACCAAACAAAGCGCGCGAGGTGCTGGCTCAAACGGGCTGCGATGCCGTCATGGTAGGCAGGGCAGCACTTGGAAAGCCATGGCTCTTTGCACAAATTGCAGCTGACCTCAATGGACAGGGCCAGCTTGCTGAACCAAGTCTGGAAAGCCTGAGGGAGCCGATGAAGGCACATTTTGATGATCATTTAAGTTTTTATGGCGAAGCAAGCGGGCTGCGAAGCATCCGAAAGCATGTTGCCTGGTTTCTGCCCCAGTGGGTCCGGCTGAGCGGTTTACAGCAGGTCAATGATCTGCCGGCACCGATCTGGGCGGAAGAAGCGGTGCAGCACTTTTACCGAATCGACTCATCTGCCGCACAATCTGACTTTCTCGACCGTTGCTTTAGCCAACTGATTAACCAAGATAAGCCGCTTAAGCCACTTTTGACGCAAGCCTGGCCGATTGCAGCCTAAATGCCGGTAGCATTGCGATCTACCCAAGGCAGGAAACAAAGAGAAGAAGGCCATGAACCAAGCCAAGAGCAATCCAATGGCACTTGCGGTTGAGCAGAGTTTAGAGCGCTACTTTGCCGATCTAGAGGGGGCAAGGCCGGCTGGTATTTATGACATGGTTATTCTGACCGTCGAAAAACCGATGTTGCAGCGTGTCATGCTTGAGGCTAAGGGTAATCAGCTTCGCGCATCCGAAATGCTAGGCATTAACCGCAATACCTTACGCAAGAAATTACAACAACACGGCTTACTTACCAAGCCTTCAGCGGCATAGTCCAAGATACAGGTCTGCTAAGAAATGCTTCCTATTCGTCGCGCATTGCTCTCAGTCTCAGACAAACAAGGTCTGCCTGAACTCGCCAAAGGTCTCGTCGCACTTGGCGTCGAACTGATCAGCACTGGTGGTACGGCCACGATGCTTCAGGAACTTGGTTTGCCTCTCACCGAGGTCAGTGCACTGACTTCGTTCCCTGAGATGCTCGATGGCCGGGTCAAAACCCTTCATCCCAAAGTGCATGCAGGATTACTTGCCCGCAAAAACAACGACCGTCATATGGAAAGCCTGCAGGCCCAAGGCATTCAAACCATTGATTTATTGGTCGTTAACCTTTATCCCTTTGAGCAAACAATCGCGAAAACTGATTGCACACTCGAGGACGCGATCGAGCAGATCGACATCGGCGGCCCAGCCATGCTGCGATCTGCGGCAAAGAACTGGCAGAGCGTGGCAGTGCTCACCCATCCCGAGCAGTACCAGGACCTGCTGAAAACCGTCTGCCTTGCCTTCACTGAACATGGCTACGCCGGCCTTAGCGACCGCCAGCGCTTTGCACTCGCCGTAAGCGCTTTTGAGCGGGTGAGTCAATACGATGCTGCGATTAGTAACTACCTTTCAACCCACCTAGCCTCGCAAGCCCTAGCGACCGCGCAAGCTAAAACGCCAGATCAGCGAACCATCTTTCCCGGAGTTTTGATGCAAAGCCTCATCAAGCTTCAGGATCTGCGCTACGGCGAAAACCCCCACCAGGCGGCTGCACTTTACCGCGACCCTTTGCCGGCACCCGGATCGCTCGTCACAGCGCAGCAAAAACAGGGCAAGGAACTCTCTTTCAACAACCTGGCAGATGCTGATGCTGCTTGGGAATGCGTTCGCGGCTTTGACGCTCCGACTTGCGTTATCGTTAAACATGCCAACCCCTGCGGTGTCGCCTCAGCGGGCAACTGCCTTGAGGCCTATGCAAAAGCATTTGCCTGTGATCCAACCAGCGCCTTTGGCGGCATCAT
>Ga0194130_10007769_pt1 | contig 11675 bp, 4 predicted proteins | sample TA2KigsurfametaG_FD_160084 | JGI IMG/M metagenome (GOLD analysis project Ga0194130, IMG submission 160084) | Freshwater microbial communities from Lake Tanganyika, Tanzania - TA2015050 Kigoma 12 surface | ecosystem: Environmental > Aquatic > Freshwater > Lake | place: Tanzania: Lake Tanganyika... | reverse complement strand
CGGTAGGCCATGCGCCGGCCCCAGCGGATGTGTTCCGCGGCGATCTCCCGGAGACGAAGGCGGAGTTTTGCCTCCTCAATGTCGAGGACCTTGCGTCCATGGCGCTGGGTGCTGCGGTGCTGCCCCGCCACCCGGCAGACAAAGCGTTCAGAAGCCCGGTAACGATCCTGCAGAACCGTGACGACCCTGCGGCGGCGTTCCGGGCTCAGAAGTTTCCCTCGGCAAGGTCCTACGGCTTCGCCGGGCCTGCGGCTAGAGCATCGCCTTCTCCAGCTCGGCCTCCGCCAGAAGCTTCTTGAGGCGAGCGTTCTCCTTCTCCAGTTGGGTCAGCCGCCTGGCATCTTCGGCCTGCATCCCACCGTACTGCTGCCGTCAGCGGTGGTAGGTCGGCTGCGTCACTTCGATGACACGGCAGACGTCGACGACGGTCTTGCCCTGGGCGATCAACTGCTCGGCAGTTTTGAGCTTGCGGATGATCTGCTCCGCCGTGTGCCTGGTGCGTTTCATGGTGAGGTCCCCGGCCCAGTCTGGCCGGATGAGGACTCTCATTCACCCTGGACGGACTTCCGGGATCCACGTCAGAATGACCTGGTGAGACAGAACAGCTAGTAGGGGATGTGAGGAGCGACAAATCAGCCTTGAGCAATTCAGGACATCGCTCGAAACAGGAGCTCAAGGGATTTTTTCATGTATATATTATTTTTCTGTTCGCTAGCGGATTCATGCAATATACTAGGATTACAAGCAATGAGTTAGGTGCACAAGTTAACATCAAAGCCCCTGGAGCACCCACAGATGATTTAAGTAAAGCTTAGAAATCTTCTTGAAACGTGTACTGGGTCCTAGAATATGTGCAATCCATGCTGAGAGTACACTCTAAAATCAGTTATGACTAATTTCCCTGTAAGAGCTCCTGTGCCAAGCAAGGGTTTGGGCGCCTCGGTGAATATCCCTATAAAAGCTCCTGTGCCAAGTAAAGATAATGAATTACTGGCTTTGCTGTCGGTAGCACCTTGGGATGTGGTCTACGCGGTGATTAATGCGCTTCAAGGTCCCAAGCAGCGCTTTAAACGCCTTAGAGACCCGGCATCTGGAGTGGCGGGAAATGGTGTACGCATTGTGGAGCCAGGGGGGCTGGTTGCCGTTGCCACTTCACAGGAGGCCACTCCGCAGTGGAACCCGAAATGGGTGGCGCAGCTTTCGGATGCGCAGCGAATACGGATTTTGCAGGTGCTCCTGGCGGATCAGCTCAGCGAGACGAATTCTTTGCTGAACGCCTGGGCCCTGGTGGATGCAAGCTTGGGCCAACCCAGTGTGGAGATGGCCAAGGATGGCCTCTCCGCCAGAGTGTTTAGCCCGCAGGGCCAGGCTCTCGGCTTGATTGTGCCAAAGGGCTTCACACCCGAGAAGGGCTTTGCCAAAGCCTGGGCCCAAGCCCAACGCTTAGCACAAGGTGATTGGTCTGTAATTGCCAATCTGCCAGACTTGTCAAAGCCTGCGTTGCGGACTCTGTTCAATTTGTCGCTGGCCTCCTCGTCAGGGCCGGGTTCGGTGAGTGCCTTGGGTGGCTCATCGGCTCAAGACCATGCGGCAACGGCAGCAAAAGCGCTCAGCAAGCGATTTAGCCAGTCTGTGATTGACCGGATTGAGAGGGACTTCATTCCCGACTTTGGCGGTCAATACATTGGCAAGAATTGGACTTTGGAGCAGGCCTCCCCCAGCCAGATCGGGACAAAGGACCTTGAGTGGTTTGGGACTGTGAACGCTGGCCGGGTTGCGGCGATGGCAGTTGATCCTGATAATCCGGACAGTATCATTGTTTCCTTGCTAAATGCAGGCCTCTGGCACTCCAGCGATTCTGGAGAGAACTGGCTGCAAGTGAGTGATCAGGATCTTGGAGCTGCATTGCCGCCTGAACACTTCACCACACTTAAAGGTCTGCGAAGCCTGACCGGTGGCTCATCGTTAATGCTGGCGTTCTCCGGCACGGACGAGGAAGGGCGAGCCGTAGGTTCGGCAGGTGGCACTAATACGCTGTATTCCATCAATTCGGGTGCAACCTGGAATTTAGCTACAGCAATCACCGATGATGTGGTTGTCGATGTATTACAAGTTGGTAATTCTGTAGTAATCGCTACGGCAAAGGGCTTGAGGGTGTATGACGTCAGTGGAGGCTGGGAAAGTCTCCTGGCTGGAGATAATCCATTGAGTTACTCCGGCGCAAGATATCAGTATAAGCAACTCAAGTCAATCCCAGGTGATGAGCAACGCCTGCTGGGTTTGAAAACTGATAATCAGATAGTGCTGATTGAACTGGCAACGGGACGAATAAGCAATATTGGCTTGCCAGTTCAATCGAACAGTATAAACTACTCTCGGATTGAGACAGCGGATCTAGGTGCTGGCTTGTTCCGTTTATATTTCCTGCCGTCGCCCCATCAGGGGTTCCCGGTCGAAACCGATCAGCCAGGCCTTGCCACCCTGTATTCGCTGGACTTGTCGACCGATTTCTCAGGCTCCACAATCACGGATGTCTCTACTGAACCGGTTGCAAGCAGTGATCCTTCGCGGACCTGGTTGGCCTGGGGCTACAACATTCCACCACTTCCAGATCCATTCGATCTATCAACAGCAATCAGTACGTTTCGCTCCAGTCTCTGGGATGCGATGGGAAATGGAACACAAATAGAGGGCGGGCAGCAATGGTTTCATACACTTGAGCTTATGGTCGACCCCCTTTTCCCAGAAAAGGTGTATGTCGGCGGTACCACGCTGGGCTACGTCTTGCATCCCTCGGTTCCGGTGCGGTCCTCGCAGCGGGAGCGCGGAGTCAACCTTCACTGGGATCCTGCCGGCTTTAATTCTTATGTTCAGACTCCCAAAAGTGGTGGCGGCTTTGGACCTGGCAGTGGCCCAGTTCCAGGGGGCGCTTTGTATGCCCTCTCGATCATTAATTCAATTGGGGGGAGTAGAGATCTGCAGGAGTTTCTTGATGACGTTATCAGTTTCCAAGACAAACCCCACGCAGATGCTCAACTTCTTTTTACAGATGGAACCCGGATTTACTATGGCAACGATGGGGGTCTGAATCGGTTTATTGTTGATCCTGAAGCGACAACCCGTTCTGTTGTGCTGTCTGAGCTTGGGATGGATTATAGCTGGGGTCAGTTCAAGCAAGATGTTCGCAATGGTAATGTTAAATCGAGTCCTTTGGGTGCTGTCAGCTTGGTTTCCTTGCCGGCTTTGGGATTTTATAAACCTAACTGGGAAGGATTGAATCGTGATCTGATCTCTAATCTGTACCAAGGTGGGTCACTGAATGTGTCTGGGAGTAATTGGATTACTGGTGCTCAGGATAATGGAATTAGTGTGGGTTCGAGCCAAAATGTAACACCTTATTTGGTATCCAATGGTGATGGTGGAAATGGTTTCTTTGGAGATACTGATTTTGAACTTGCTTGGACACACCAGTGGTCTTCAGCTAATGTTCCAATCAGAATCGATAACCCTTCTCCAGCCATTTGGGATCAGGGGCGCGTCCAACTGTGGCAGGTCAATCCTGGTTCCTCTTCAAGCGGAAAAATCAATCCAAGGTTGTCCTCAGCTCTTCGGGGTATTTCTCTTCTCGCCCAAAACTCCAAGGGCAAGGGTGATCTGCTTGATCAGGTGAGCGGGAGTGGAGACTTCAGTCTGGCCAAACAGTTTCAGCGAAAGGTATCGGGTCGCAGAAGTCCGGTTTCTACATTAAATTTGCTCTGGTATCAAGATAGAGATCCGTGGAATAATGAAACAGAGACTGATACTTTCGAAGCCTTGTGGCTCGGACAATTAGACGAAGCGCCAGAGAGTATGAACACTATAGACGTCATTATTCCGGACATTACGGATATTACGGAGGCCATATTTGCCGACTTTATAAATGCTAATGGAGGGCGTTTATTTCTGGAGCTGCAACGTGCTGATGGCTCGTCGGAATATGTTTCACTTTCGATCACGAGTTCGAAGCAGCTCGTGATGGATACCTTCTCAGCTAAGCAGCCACGCCTAACAATATCGAAAGATGGTGGCGATACGTCCATGGTATTCGATTCGCCCGTTTATTCAGACAATGCAGATTTTTACTTCCCGGCTGAGCAGCACCCATCCATTCGTTCGATGATCGGTATTGCTGATGCATCCCGAATTTACGTTTATCCTGATGTGTTTGCATCATCACCTGTCTTACGGACTGATTACCGGCGCACTGTTGATCTGAGACAGTTGTACCGTTCCAATTTTCAGCAAGATCCAGGTAATATTACGGCTTTCGCTTTCGCTCCGTGGGATACAACAGGAAGCGCAATGCTGGTTGGGTTTGATAATGGTCAAGCTATGTTAGTGATAGGTTCGCTTGAAGACACTCCTGCTACCGCCCAAGGAGTCGAATTGGTTTCGTTTAACGACTGGGCAGGATCAGTAACAGCCCTGGCCTTCAGTCATCCCAGATTAGCGGATTACACAAGTGGTGAGGGCGGGCACGCCTTTGTTGCAGTAGCGCACAAAGATAGGCTATATCCAGAACTTACTCGCTGGGTGAGAACTAATCCAACTGCTGACCCCAACTTCAATAGGGATTCGGTCCCGGAAGGCCGGCTCAACGATGTGATTGTTAAAAATCAGAATACGATTTATACCGCGACCGACGATGGTGTTTACGCGACTGATTTCAATGCATCAAATAGTGCAGCAAATCAAAACTGGTTAAAAATCGGTGGCACCTACGCCGATAGCCTGCCAACGACTCGGATCTCTAATCTGGCCTCTAATCCTGATAGTGATCGATTGTGGGCCTTTACTTATGGCAGGGGTGTGTATAGCTATGATACCACTATTGAGCTTCAAACTGACTTGGAAACCGAGTTAATAAATATCAATATTCCACCGGATTGGGAAGGTCACCAGTTTGTGAATCCTCTGGATCTTGTGTCGCTGGTGCTTGGAATAGATGACCCGCGCATCTTGAATGTTGAGTTTGCCTTGAATCAACGAGGGCTGCCTATGGTTGTATCGCCAACGCTTCCCGAAAATGTTTCCCTGCTGGCTGATCCGTCGGCGCGTTCTTCCATGGGTGACTGGTTCAATCCACAAGCAGCTGCATTTCTGGATCACGACGCTCTGACTAGCAGCATGCAGATGTACGCCGAATGTTCGCTAATCGTAGAAGGCAGCGTGATCGCCAGCTTTGATCTTGGCGTTGTGCTTGATCAGATCGATTCAAAGACCGCTTTGTTCAAGGCTGCAACCCTGGACTTCACCAAGCCATACAATGCTGCTCTCGAGTTGATGCAGGTCAAGGATGTTTCGCCTACTGATATGGCGGCAGTTGTGAATATTAGTTTCAGCAGCCCGTTGCTGTCTGCCGGTAAGAAGAGAGGCGCCATTCCGTTGGCGACCAAAGTTATCAGCTTTAGTAGTAGTTCGTCTGATGCAGTTGGGCTAGAGCTCAGCCCTGTGTTGTCGTTTGATGCCAAGGCAAATTCTCTTGATGTTTATGCGCAGCAATGGTTAAATCTCGATCGAGCCACTGAGCTTACGCCTCTTGTTGTTGATCGTTCCCTGGTGGGAGTGCCTTCGCAAGTGCTGCTACCTGCATTGTCTGAGACTGGTGAGGATCCAGGAGTGATCACTGCTGCGCTATATGCGGTAAGGAAGGATGGCAAAGTTGCTGCTAAGCCTCTGCTTGAGCTTGTCGAGCACGATGGCCAAGGTATGTGGTGGGTGCCCTCTAAAGAAGGTCGCTATTTCATCGAGATCCGTGGCTCTGAGGCTGGATCGCTGTTCTCCTACGACCTTGTGGTGGAAGCCTTGCCTGAGGTCGATGCGGCTGTGGCTTTTCCAACGCGAATGAAGACATTTGAGGCAGGTGTTGTGGACGGTCTTGCTGATTTTGTTCATCCTGTGTTTGCAAGACCTAATCCATTGGCTTTTGCGTTGAGCCAGGCCGGCCTGGATGGTTATCCATGGAGGTTCAAGAAAAATAATTTTAACCCAGATTTTCAGGCTGCTTTGGCGGCAGATTCTTTGGCGCCACTCGCCACGCCCCAGCAGTTCAAGGATCAATTGGATGGCTTGGCGCGGTCTGGAGACTTCCTGCTGGATTTCGGTGTTTTACCCAAGATCCATCGCGATCCACAACTCTCAGAAGCGTTTTACGAAGCCGTTGATTGGGATCAGGTTGACTTCACCCAGCTTAGTGCCACACAGCGCAGACAAGTCCGCTGGAATCGTGTAGACGAGTTGGAGGCCTCTCGTGCGCCTTCCTTCAGTACTACCTCGGGGCCCTGGCAGCATGTTGGCTTGGCTGGTGGTGATGCGGCTTTGTTGACATCTCGGTATGATCACAACGGAGGACTGAGCTGATAGGAGATAAACCTGTTTCATCTTTTTGACAACAGCAGTTAGCGATTTTAAAAGAAAGCCCTATGGAAATATTGAGTTTCATGGGCTCATAGGTCATCATCTTGACGCAATAAATAGGGCGTCAACTTCTCGCCATAGGCCTTGATTTCTGCTTTCAGCCTTTTCCAGCTCTGCCTCTTGCCGACGTGTTGGTGCACTGACGTGGACCCCGGAAACTGGTCCAGGGTGAATGAGAGTCCTCATCCGGCCAGACTGGGCCGGGGACCTCACCATGAAACGCACCAGGCACACGGCGGAGCAGATCATCCGCAAGCTCAAAACTGCCGAGCAGCTGATCGCCCAGGGTAAGACCGTCGTCGAGGTCGGCCGCGTCATCGAGGTGACGCAGCCGACCTACCACCGCTGGCGGCAGCAGTACGGTGGGATGCAGGCCGAAGATGCCTGCCTGAGGTGGGTGCCACGGTCATCAGAAGAATCCTGTTTTAGAGACTGGGGTGCCCACCAGGGTGTTCAGTGCGGACTCGGTGAAGGCGAGGAAGCTTGACTGGGCCTGCTCCCAGCTGCTTTGCGGGCCAATCGCCGCGGTCAACGCATCGAGGCTGCTGAAGCGTTCATAGTCGCTCTGAAAGCCCTGGCCAAAGGAGCCCGTGACATTAGACGAGGTTCCCCACTGGGCCTGCGCCCATTGTGTTGCCGCTGACAACAGCGCCACGCGGTATTGGTCGTTGCCAGTGGTGTTCTGCAGGATCGACAGGGGCAGCATCGTCGGATTCAGCCCGCTGTTGACGGTCTGTTGCCACAGCTCCACTTCGGCCGGGGTCGCGCTGCGGCCATAGAGGGACGAGACCGCTTTGTTGACGATCTGCGCAACGGGCAGGCTGCTCAGCGATCCGCCGTAGTACGCCTCGACTTCGGCGCGGTAGCCGGGGGTCGTCAAAAACGTCTCAGCCAGTTGGCTGGCGGTTTGTCCCTGGCCCAGCACCGATGCCGCCAGATTCGCCTGACCCGATGGCCAGAGCGATTCGCCTGAATAGGCCTGAAAAGTCAGCGCCGTCAGCTGATTGCGGGCCAGCACCTGATCAGGCGTGAAGGTCGAGCTCAGGGTGCTGGTGGTGATGCCGGTCAAATCATCGCGATCCACCCGTTGAATCGATTCGAGATCGCCGACGCGCTGCTGGGTCGTGTTGATCAGTTGATTGGTATTGGCGGCATTGCCATTGGCACTGTTGCCCTGGGCCTGACTCAGGGTTGGCCCGGTCAGCAGACCACCCACGGCAAACGCACCCGAGAGGACCGGTGTGGCCGCGACGCTGCCTTCGGACAGCCGCAGCTGCTCGACCAGGGTGACCGGCATTGAGTCGTGCCGCAGGTTGATCACCCGCTCATCGCTGTGAGCGGATCCGCCGTGGCTGCCGGGGGCATCCGGCTCGGAGGTGGCAAGGAAATGCCCCGCCTGGAGCTGCAGTGTGAACAGCTGCGCTCCCACCGAGGACTGGGTCGTCACCACCACATTCTCAAGCGGAGACTGGGCATAACTGTTGAACCCTGCCGTCAGAACGAGTCGACTCAGATCCGTGAGGGAGGCGTCGATGATCAGGGCATCGGCAAGGACGGCTTGATCGGGGAAATACCCCCCCTCTAATTTGCCGGTCTGGTACAACAGGGTGATGGCAGCGCCATCGAGCACGACCAGTCGAAAACCACCATTGCCGTTGCGGGGATCCAGGGCATAGGCGATGACCATGTCCTGGAAATTGTCCAGATTCATGTCGGCCATCGTCACGCTCACCTGCTGGGCGCTTAGGGCACAGGCCGGAGTGAGGGCTGTCGCTGAGGTCGTTGGGCTGCAGTTGCCGCCGTGGTTGGCATGGTTGGCATGGTTGGCGGTGCCAAAGCCGATCGCGTCAAACGGATCGAAGGCGAACACCAGCTTCCAGCCGGTGCCGTTGTTCTTCGGTGACTGCCAGGCGCTCAGACGCAGGTCCTGCAGGTTGACCACTGCCCCCTGTTTGTTAGCGAAGCCGGCCGTGACCAGATCCCGTGAGCCATCGCCACTGAAATCCTCGGCAAAGGACCAGGGCGCCAGGTTGGATCGCTTGTAGGGGATCAGCTGGGAAAGTCGTTTGGTCTGGTTTTTGCTCAGCGAGGCGCCATCAAACACGCTGACCAGTCCCCCGCCTTTGCTGCTCGAGCTGGACAGCACCACATCCTGGATGAAATCGCCATTGAGATCGCCGACGTTGATGCGTTCGGCACTATGGCTGCTGGGTAGCTTGGGTGTCAGGTTGACCTGCTTGTAGTTCTGGGCCTGGTAGAGCTTGATGGAGCCCTTGGACTGCTGGAATCCTTCGGCTGCGGCGATCCAGCTGCTGTCGGTGTTCTCAACAACCGTGATCACCTGCATCATGCCCGCATCTTCATGGGACAGGATGTGGCAGTGGTACACGTAGGTTCCGATGTAATCCTGGAACAGCATGCGCACCGTTTGATCATTGGCTCCCCAGGTGGCCAGTCCGTCGACGAGGGCGGGGTCAAGAGCTTCGTCGATGGCGTGGAAGGCGCCGCGAAAGGGTTTCTGTTCAACAATTTTTTTCTGGCTTGAATTGTAATATTTAAATCCCGAAGAGTTGATCATTGTGACATCCTCGAGGCTTTTCTTGTTGTCCAGCTCGGTGTCGCTGTCCTTGACCTGGTAGTCGTTGATATGGATATGAAAAGGGTGGCCGATGTATTTTGTGGCGGCGTTGACGCTCCAATTGCGTAGTCTCCATTCCTCCATCGTTCCCAGCTGGGCAATCGTCAGATTGCCGTTGGGAAAGACATGGTCATTGATCAGAAAAGGCTGGTTGTATCCCAGCCAGTCGTCGACCCCCGGTGAGTCGATTGGCAGTGCGGTGTAGCGTTGGTAAACATTGCCATTGTTGTTGGCCGTATAGCTTTTCAGTAGCTCCTGAGTGGGCCCATCCCGTTCTTCTGGCGGCCCCACCAGGACTGATTTGGCCCAGTTGAATTCCCGCTTGCGCAAGGGCTCCCACTCTTCCGTGCCGTCGCTAGATGTGGCAAAGAGATTGATGCTGGGAACTCGGTTGGGGTCGTATTCAGCGGGATGGGTTGTGGGTTGGATCGGCTGTACTTTGATGCCGGCGTTGGCTGCCGCGATCTTGGCATTCAAGGCTGCCGTGCTCGGTAGCGCTGTGCCTTGGCTGACATGGAAGAGCGCGATCGGCCCGGCGCTGGCAAAGGAGCCAGCAGGGTCTTGATTGGCGCTGGTCAGATCCGGATATCCCCCCATGTTCTGGATCTTGTAGCTGGCGTTGTCGGAGCCCTTGAAGCTGTAGGTCGAGGCCAGCTCGGTTTTGCCGTTCGGCAAGTACACGAGCAGATCGATGCGCTTGCCCGGTGGCAGGGAGATCAGGTTCTCGGCCTGGGCGTAGTAGGGCTTCCCGTTGGACTGGGCGTTGGTGCCAAGGGTGCCGATAGCGGCCCTGATTTGCGGGTATTGATGGCCGTCTTCGCCATAGATGTAGACAGGAAGTGTTGTCCTGACCCCGTTGGCATCGGTGTTGATAAGTGAGATGTTGTACATCGCCTGATTGGCCTGATTGTTCAGGCTGATCGACTGCCAGCCGCCCTTGCCGGCCTTGACCTCCGGTTGAAACTCGCCATTCACCGTGACCATGGTCATCTGGTTGGCGACCCCTCCCAGGTTGTCGACCGCACCCAACAGCAATTCGCCGCTGCTGCCCTCAACGGCGACGGCGATCGCCTTGATCACGGCCAGGTTGCGTGGAATGTTGCGGAAGGCCGGAACCTTGCTCAGGGGATCACCGATCTGGATAAAACCCGTGAGCCCTCCGTAGACCTGCTGATTGACGGACGGATGGTAATGGGGGTGGTACCAATAGGAACCGATTCCATGGTCAGCTGGCAGGGTCAGCTGGGTGGTCCAGTTTTGGCCTGCGGTGTAGCGGGCGACAACGTTGTCGCCAAAGCCGGTGCCGCTGACATGCAGGCCATGGACGTGCATGTTGGTCGATGTGGTGCCTCCGAGTCCGTCACTGGAAGAGTTGCCGTAGGTCGAGACCTTGACCGTTGTGGCCTTTTGCAGTTGTTGTTTGCTGAGCCCGGGAATGCTGATTGTGTTCTGTAATCCGAGATTGACCTTGGTGTTTGGGGTCGCCATCAATACCGGGCCTGGGAAGCTGGTTCCCTGTCCAGCAATCCCATAGGTGTAGAGCAGGGATGGATACCAAAGGTTTGGATTTTTATTGCTTTTGTCGAGATTTTGCAGCAACGCTGCAGTGTCAAACTTGGACTTGATTGTGTTGGTTCCTTGGTATTTGCTCCACAGTCCAGATGGATCGTAATTGTTCAGATCGTTGATCGCATTCCAGTACGGATCGCTGCTGTCGCTGCTTCCATTGGCATTCCAGAAGTCATCATTGGTGGCCGAATGTTCTGCCCCTGGGCCTTTGTAGCCGATTGACAGCAGAGTGGTGATCGTTTTGTTCCGAGGCTGACTAGTCCAGTTGTTTAAGCCGCTTGATCGAACCTGCGCAAAGATGGCCTTGGAACTGGTTTTGTTCTCGATCTGCGGCCGATACCAGTTGTTGAGAAAATTGTTGACTCCCTTGATGTTGATGGGGTCAGTGGTGATGCTGAGTTTGGCATTCAGCTGTGATGGGGCGGGGCCGCTGGGGACCTGACTGACCACCAGGGCGCCGTTGGGGCCACCGGCTCTCAGCCTGAGGTTCTGGGCCGTGATCAGGTTGGGCCTGCCATTGCGCGCCTTGGGAAACAGGGGGCCAATGACGTAGTTGCTGGCTTGGCTCACGCTGGCTTCGATCCACCGTTCGCATGCTACGTGTGTAGTCCCAGCACGTTGTTCAGCTGACAAAGGGGTGTGAGGTCGTCATGGTCCGGGTGTCACCTCCGACCCACTGACCTCACACCCCATGCATACCCACCCAAACGCTCGGCTGACACCCCTCGGCCGTGAGCGGTTGCTGCGTCGACACATTGATCACGGTGAAAGCCTCGCCTCCCTGGCAGCTCAGGCTGGGATCAGCGTCCGCACTGCCTACAAGTGGCTGGCTCGATACCGCTCAGGCGGTCCCACTGCTCTGGTGGATTGACGGAGTGTTCGCCGCACCCAGCGGCGGACGCTCGATCCGAACCGCCTCCAGCGTGCCCTGGAGCTACGCCATCAACGGCTGCACCTGCGCCACATCGCCAGGCTGCTGGCCGCTCCCTTCTCCACCGTGGCCAGGAGCCTG
>Ga0194130_10007765_pt1 | contig 11676 bp, 2 predicted proteins | sample TA2KigsurfametaG_FD_160084 | JGI IMG/M metagenome (GOLD analysis project Ga0194130, IMG submission 160084) | Freshwater microbial communities from Lake Tanganyika, Tanzania - TA2015050 Kigoma 12 surface | ecosystem: Environmental > Aquatic > Freshwater > Lake | place: Tanzania: Lake Tanganyika... | reverse complement strand
TGGTGCGATGAGAAGTCTATGATTTCTTGCTTGTGTAAGAAGGCTACGATTTCTTGGAGATTCAGCGAGTCTATCATTTTGGTTACGCACTCTAGCTTGATTGCGACGGTGCTCTGCTGCCTCTGAAGTTTCACCTATTCTATCATTTTGGGCTCGTATCCTAGCTTGAGCACGGCGATGTTCTGCTGCCTCGGGAGATTCAGCGAGTCTATCATTTTGGTTACGCACTCTAGCTTGATTGCGACGGTGCTCTGCTGCCTCTGGAGTTTGATTTTGGCGTCTAATTCTTTGTTTGTCTATTTTGACTTTTTTTTGTTCTGGAGTATATACCTTTGTCTTCTTCTGTGGTGTTACAAATGATATATTGTCACTGCCAGATAAAGAGCTCTCACTGCCAGGTAAATTCACGTTGTAGTGTGTATACATGTCATATTGTCTTTTCCGTGGCTGAGTAATGAAAGCGTCGTCATGAATTTGTGATGCTGTTTGAATAAGTCGGCCAACAGTGTCGTAGCTATGGTATTCATTAATATAATCCGTTGAATTAACAAATACGTCTGCGTCATCTGCTGTTTTCCGTGCGTCAGATGTACTCAATTCGCTGAAATAATTATACCTGCGATTAGCGGAATCAAAAAAATCAATATCATCTCTATTTGCTGCATTATTTAAACTGCTTAGATGTTTCATATCGTCACTATCATAATCATAATCATCCAAATCTATGAACTCGCCACTTATTGAATTATAATCATATTCAGCAAAGTTATCATCATATGATACTTCTGAAAGTATCTCCATACCATCAGAATCAAACGAAATAGGCCCATCTCCAAGATAATTGCCCGAGCACCCTTTTAGACGGTCAACTGGAGTAAACAATGAATGAGTCTTTCTATATACATATATACATAGAGGTGTTATTATCAGTATTTTATAGTAAAAATAATACTGTAGAAGAGTACAGATGAAAACAGTTTTTGTAATATTTACACTATTAAGCATGTGTAGCTAAACAAATTAGCTAAGTTAAATCGCAATTGAGTATCAATGAGATGGAAATGTGCATAATAATATAGAACTAACAGAAGTAATGATACCATTATTTCAGTATAGAGTATATATTACTTTATATTTCTAACTTATTTTATCTTTTATTGCTTTTTATCTTAACTATTATATATTGATAGCTTCTTCATGTATTTATTAATAGAAATAAATATATGTTGTGAAACATTAATACAATTAATAGTGTCATACAGCATTTTAAAGAATAAGGAACTTACGCAAAGAGGTTTCGATTCAGTGCCGAAGGACTCTTTATTGGAGAAGAAGAATTAGAACCACCTAGCTGCTTTAGAATTTCTGATTTGAAATTTGGATCAAACATATTTTTTAGACCGGGTGGTACTTTCCCGAACTCGTAATGCTTCTCCGACATAAACGATTCAATGGGCTTATTGATTACATCTGCCATTCGGACATTAATGTAATTCAATTCACCAAGCCACGCCCTAGTCAATTCAGGAGATCGGGGCCTATTTATGAGCCATGGAGTTAATTTGCCGCCAAAAATAGATTGCTGAAATGGATCGCTAAGATCAATATAGTCCCCTTCGAGTGCTTGCGCAATGATTTTTGTCGATAAAAATATCGCTTCAATAGATTTTAGCGCTTCTTTGTCTGTTTCGGACGCTCCCTTTCCGAATGCTCTACACAATGCTGTTGATCCTAGAGGGTTACTGGTGATGTATGCAATTGTATTAAAAACTGCGATCGGAATCTTTGATCTGGTTCCATTTTCTAAGTCCTCAAAAATCTTAATTACTTCATATGGCCCAATAGCTTTAAAAAATATTATTAAATATTGATAAATTAATGTGTGTTAATACCTCGTTCTCCGTGCGCGATACATTTCTTTTCTATCTGTTGAAGTTCGATTTCTAAGTCTTCGTCAATTGGAGTGGCCGAAGAATCGTACATGACAGAAGATGTCGTTGATGGAGAATTTACTACAACTAATAAGAAATAAGATTAGCTAACACTGTATGATAATATTACTTATGTCACCTCGCTCGAAAGGTGTGCAGCCAGCGTGCTTCGTGATGTACTCGGCGGAGTCTTCGCCTTTACTTTTTTTAAATACTCTACTCATGTTTAATTGGTTAAATTTATTAAAAATGAATTTATTTTTTCAGACAATGTTTTCTACATGCATAAAATGAATGGCTATAAATAAATGCAATTTTAGCGATGTTGAAATGAATGGTGATGGATCACTTTCATTAACTTGACTACTACGAATTCTATATGGAGCCAGGCAGTACCAGTTCGCGATAATGACATTGTCTGTTCAGTTATTCGTCATATCAACTAAGAGCTTTATAAGCGAAAAAAATAATATTGTATTAGAAAATGATAATCAATATGCCATTTATCTAGTCTTTGATTATCATTTTCAAATACAGTATTGATTTTTTCGCTTATAAAGCGCTTAGTTGATACGATGAAAGTCTGTTCAGTTATTCATCATATTTACTAAGTGCTTTATTAGTGAAAAAATCAATAGTGTATCTGAAAATGATAATCAGTATACCATTTATCAAGTAGAGAATAAATAGTGAAATGTATTTATTTATGAGCGCCTGCTCAATGATTCTCAAGGAACTCCATCCAAGTCATGAAATATGATAGAAAATCGCGATATCTGATAATGAAATACAATTTAAGCAAAGCATATTGTTATTTAAATAGATAAATGATAATTATAATAATAAATATATGTTTTATTATTAAAATGAAAAATATATGAGATGATCGAAAAACAAAAACATGTGTTTTGAGGGAGCTTCATACAAACATACAAACATGTGCTATTTTTTTTATAAGATAGACTAGTAGGCTTCGCTCGCGTTGCTTCGCGATTACGTATCTACATTGTACTTCGTTAACATTTGCTTGCATTTGTTTTGTTGCAATAGCTATTATATCCATCGCACTTATATTGGCTACAGGAACCTCGATACATGTTCACTTAGCTACTAACTTGCATTTGAACTTGTTGTACAACATATTCGCTCACTTGCTTAGTTGTTTATCTGCATTTGTAATATGATTAATGCTACATCTTCGCGTAGCTACTAACTCGCATAATATGATATATACTCACTTGGCTCTAAACTTAAATTTGCTACATTATCGTATTATGTGCAGTTATTTACGCTTTAAATCATTGCACTAATATTAGCTACAGGAATCTCGATACATGATCACTTGGCTACTATCTTGCATTTGAACTTGTTATACAAAGTGCAACATACTCGCTCAGTTGTTTAGCTACTTATCTGCATTTGTAACATGTAACATGATTCGTGCTACATCTTTGCGTAGCTACTAACTCGCACAATAGGCTACATGCACATACTCACTTAGTTGTATACGCTCCTGCAGTTAGCTGCTAGCATCTGTTAGCTTAGCTGCTTATCTAAATTTGCTATACACTACTGTATCTTGTGCAGCCGTTAACTTACGTAGTTACTTAGCTGACTGCTTACTAACGTAGTTGGTAACTTGTATTTGCTTGCATTTGTTTTGTTGCAATAGCTATCATATCTATTGTACTTATATTAGCTACAGGAATCTCGATACATGTTTGCTTGGCTACTAACTTGCATTTGAACTTGTTATACAAAGTGCTACATATTCGCTCACTTGCTTAGTTGTTTACTTGCAGTTGCAACATGATTCGTGCTATATCTTCACGTAGCTACTAACTCGCATTATATGTTACATACTAAATTAGCTGGCTGCTTACTAACGTAGTTGGTAACTTGTATTTGCTTGCATTTGTGTTGTTACAGTAGCTATCATATCCATTGCACTTATATTAGCTACAGGAATCTCGATACATGTTTACTTGGCTACTAACTTGCATTGAACTTGCTATACAAAAAGCTACGTATTCGTCTACTTGCTTTGCTGTTTATCTGCATTTGTAACATGATTCGTGCTACATCTTCACGTAGCTACTGCCTCGCAAAATAGGCTACATACTTACGTTGTTTATGCACATCACTTAAATTCTGTTAACTTAGCTGCTTATTTAGATTTGCTAAAGACTACTATATCTTGTGCACCTATTAACATACATAGTTATTTAGCTGGCTACTTACTAACGTAGCTGCTTACTTGTATTTGTTTGCCGTTTTTTTTGTTTCATGAGCTATTGTATCCACGGCACTTATATTAGCTATAGAGACTAACAATATATATTCGCTTGGATAGCAACTTGTTTTTGAACTTGTTATACAAAGTGCAACATACTCGCTCAGTTGTTTAGCTACTTATCTGCATTGTAACATGTCACATGATTCGTGCTACATCTTTGCGTAGTTACTAACTCGCATAATAGGCTACATACTCACTTAGTTTCATACGCAGCTGATCTATTTATATTTATATTCACTTAGTTTAATTTATATTCGCTTGGCTAGTAACTTGTTTTTGAACTTGTTATGCAAAGAGCTTCTTAGTCGTAACCAACTCGCACTACATACTAAATAAGCTGACTGCTTAGTAATGTAGATGCTAATTTGTATTTGCTTGCATTTGTTTTGTTACAGTAGCTATCATATCCGTTGCGCTTATATTAGCTACAGGAATCTCGATACATGTTTGCTTGGCTACTAACTTGCATTTGAACTTGTTATACAATGTGCTACATACTCGTTCACTCGCTTAGCTGTTTATCTGCATTTGTAACATGTCACATGATTCATGCTACATCTTCACGTAGCTACTGCCTCGCATAATAGGCTACATACTCACTTAGTTTCATACGCAACTGATCATAGCTGTTAGCATCTGATATCTTCGCTGCTTATCTTAATTTGCTATAAACTACTGTATCTTGTGCAGCTATTATTTTACATAATTACTTCACTTAGCTGCTTACCTTAATTTTCTGTACACTACTAAACTTAGCTTCTTATCTTAATTGGCTGTGCACTACTATGTCTTTTGTAGCCATTAACTTACATGATTGTTCAGCTGGCTGCTTACTAACGTCGTTGATATCTTGCAGCCGTTTTGATACATTAGTGTTTATATCCTTAGCAGCTATTTACTTACTTATACAAACTTTATAATATACTTTATACTTGGGTGTGTGCAATAGAGATAAGTATATAAATAGTTAGTTAATGCATTTATATTTAGTTATTAATAAAGACACACAGTACAATTACTATTATTTACTACCTAACGTATTAATGAACAGTACATATAAATAATCATGCAATAAGCTCATGATATATAACTTTTATCTGCTATTAGTTGTTATGACACGCAGCACAATTAAATAATCATGCAGTTAGTTTATGATTTAACAAACTTAGCTACTGCTATATACAATATACTAAATAATGTATTTATAAGCAACAATTTAGCTTATCGTTTAGATTATGATACCTTATTTATCTACTGATATATACAACATAACGTATTTATAAGTAACACAATATATTATCATGTCGTTATTGTATGATATATAACATTTATATACTATTACTACATATGAAATTTCTGTGGATTACAATTCACTGCATAGAGGAGGATATATATAGATTACCTTGCTTATGATTAGTTTTTTATATTTTGCTCCTTACTAACTTACGCGCATGCAACTTTCAGCTCTCTTGCCATGCCTCTAATTTAATTTAATCAAATTTGTTATACAAATGCATAATAATATCCGTCCATATTTATGACGACATAAGCAGGTCAATTAGTTTATTGCTTATTTAGTTTTTAGTTACATTATTATTTATTGCATTTGATTATATTAGTAACTAAATCAAGTTTGTATATACGTGCGTATGTATAGAAGCACAATTAGATTGTCATTCAATAAGATGATTATAAAGTTTGCTTCTTTAGATGATAATATTTGCTTTTCTGTTGCTATTTTTTGTTTTACTCTCTACATGACACATATTTTTTTAGAAGCGTGAGTTAACAATTACAGAGTAAAGAAAATTATTTATCTTGCTAAGAAGTAAATCAGCCATCCATGATGAATATTATCATTATTTATTTAAACTTGCTTCAGAATAACGAATCACTTTCATTAACTTGACTACTACGAATTCTATATGGAGCCAGGCAGTACCAGTTAATCTTGTCGCGATAATGACATTGTCTGTTCAGTTATTCGTCATATCAACTAAGTGCTTTATAAGCGAAAAAAATAATAGTGTATTAGAAAATGATAATCAATATGCCATTTATCTAGTCTTTGATTATCATTTTCAAATACACTATTGAATTTTTCGCTTATAAAGCGCTTAGTTGATAAAATGAAAGTCTGTTCAGTTATTCATCATATTTACTAAGTGCTTTATAAGTGAAAAAATCAATAGTGTATTTGAAAATGATAATCAGTATACCATTTATCAAGTAGAGAATAAATAGTGAAATGTATTTATTTATGAGCACCTGCTAAATGATTCAGGAACTCCATCAAAGTCATGAGATATGATAGAAAATCGCGATATCTGATAATGAAATACAATTTAAGCAAAGCATATTGTTATTTAAATAGATAAATGATAATTATAATTATAAATATATGTTTTTTATAATTTCATTATTTAGTTTTTAAAACAATAAAAGAAATGAAAAATATATGAGATGATCGAAAACCAAAAACATGTGTTTGAGGGAGCTTCATACAAACATACGAACATCGCTTGGACCCTTATTTTTTTTACTATATAGACTAGTAGGCTGCGCTCGCGCTGCTTCGCTGTTACACTTAAAGAATAGTTTAGCTAAGTTGTAATGCTCATCATAGTTAAGATCTTAACTGTATAGTATTTATTTAGTTTAATTTATAGTTAGCTAACTTGATAGTGCTTCGGCGTAAACTACGTTTTTGGTGTAGAAGCCTTGTTTGCCTGGAAATTTTCCTTGAATGTCTTTAACATTTTTAATGAAGATTTTTGTTCGGTGTTTTGCTCCTGCCCTAGAAAGTGCAACGTATAACTGCCCATGTGAAAAAACGGGATTGGGTAAATAAACACCAACTTGTGACAAACTTTGTCCTTGGGCTTTATTAATTGTCATGGCAAATCCTAATCGAACAGGGAATTGACGACGAACCATTTGAAAAGGAAGGGTACCTTCGGTGCTTATTAAATCTATTCTTGGTATGAAAGCTTGTTGTCTTTTGTGACTACCATTTAGAATTTCTACGCTTAATATTCTCGAAGTGTAACTTAATAATTTGAGCCGCGTACCATTACATAAACCTGCGGAAGGATTTAAATTTCTTAGTAAGAGCAGTGGACAACCAATTTTCAAGTTTAACTTATGCGGCGGCATGCCAGATAGATTTTGTGAATTCAAAAATTCAGTAGTAAAATGCACTTCTTGATCCGAGCTATCATTATAAATTGAATCTATGCTTAAGTGAATGGTCCCATCACCAGCCATGTTGCTTAAAGCTATGTCGTTGAGTTCATCTGCATCTTTGTTTAAAGGTGTTAAGATTGCTTTGTCTCCTACATTTGGATTATTTTCTAAATCTGGGAAATTCCATTCTATAAAATCAGTAAGGTTGTCTGATTTGAAAACATATTCGTCAGGAATTCTTATCATATAATCTCCAAGGTCTTGGTGATATGGAATCGTGCCGTTTCCAATATGCATTAAAAAATCTGAAAAAGAGTCTAAGTCTTGTTCGTTTAAGTTTTCGAGTCTTCTGATTCTTTCATTTATTGTTAATTTGATGGTCAAAACTGAAGGCCACCAGGAGCACTTGGATATTAACTGCATTACAATAGAAGCTCTATTAGCACGCGGAATGACAGGTGTATTTTGGCGAAAGTCTCCACCAAATATAAAAACTTTTCCTCCAAATGGCTGAGGATGTGGTTGAAAAACGCCGTTAATTTCTGTGCCCATTAATGAACGTAATAATGTATCGACACATGAGATAACGTTTTTGCTCTGCATAGGAGCTTCATCCCAAACAATAATGTCCGCAGCAATAAGCAATTTACCTAACTCAGATAGTTTAGACAATTTTATTGTAGTTTCTGAAGTAACAGCTAATGGGATTTTAAATCGGGAGTGTCCTGTTCTTCCTCCAGACAGTAAGATCGAAGCGATTCCAGAAGACGCTAAAGCCAAGCATATTTTATTTTGTACCCTGTAGTGAGATAGAATTGTATTGAATACAAATGTTTTGCCAGTACCGCCGGGAGCATCAAGGAAAAATACTTTTGAATTGGCCTGCTCTTTTAAGTCAATTTGGGCACAGATTGTATCAAAAGCTAGTTTTTGGTCAATATTCATTATTGCAATATTGGTAAGGCATTCAGCTTGTAATGTTGGCTTATTGTAGGATAATTCTTGTCTTATTAGTGAGTTATCTTGTGGTCCACCACGCGGAACGTAATCATTTGGAACAGCAGGCAGGTTGTAAAACGCTACATTTTTTGTCCCGTTGGTTAACTCTTTAATACTTGAATTTAGATACAATAGACACTCAAATATATCCGTTTCATCCATTAATAATGTGACATCATGTTGCGCTAGCTGTCTGTCGTAAAGAAAGTCTTCGGACATGCAATCTTTGAGTGTTCTTCTATCGTCAATTTTTAAATTAAACAGAGCTAGTACGTCAGTTGGCAAGTTATTTACTATGATAATAACAAACAGATTTCGTAAAGATTTAGGTGACTGATATTCACATGCATCTTTGAGACATTTTTTCCATTCTGCGTCGTCAATGGTAAGGCCTCGGGCTTGGCAAGCAGATAGGAAAGTAGAATGTACAATACCGTCATGTGTTCGCAAGGCTTCAAAACTCACAGCGCCGTTTACATGATGCAACAACAATCGCAGATAAAATTTTTCGCCGTCAGATGGATGAACGTTATAAATGCGGGGTACACAATCAGATACTTTCGGTCTTTGTCTTCGTTGCCAAGCTTTTTCTTTTGCTATCCAAGCATAATAAGTTGGAAATTGAGCATAAGTTAAATCCGTTGCGCGTGGTAAAATAGTGCCCTTATCATTAATTTTATCATGAGATAAAGGTCTTTCCAATTCATTTCTCACAGCGGTAAAGTATGCTGTGAGGTGGGTAGGATCATTTTGAGCTAAAGCCAGCTCCTCTTGGCCAGGTAGATAAGTAATTACTTGTTGATTGGGTAGATGGATGCCCAATCGAACAACATTGGGATCGATAGCTGACATTGAGAAACTATTAATTCTCCACAATGCTTCGCAGGTAGACACATATCTCGACTCGACGAACTGTTCAACTTCATTAATATGAATAGCATTGCGAGCTCTTCGTTGTTCTTCACTTAAACCTTGAATGTTTGTTACCGTTTCGTTTTCACGTAAAGCAACGCTGATTTTGTCATGACCCTTAAATACGTACTTGTACAAATATTTCACAGCCATAATGCTGTTGCAAATTTCAATATTAATATGGGCATTGTACTTCAGTGTTAAATATGGGTTGTAGGGAACCACCCACTGATCGCCATATTGCAATTCGCCTCTTTTATTGTTAAACTGATATCGATTCCGACGCCGATAATTTGGGTAATTATCCTCTGTTACAGTTGTCGTATCTTGTAAAGGTTTCGGAAAGTGACAGCTGCACTTTCCATCTACCATGCACACACACTTGGGATTCCATCTTCCACACGGACCATGCATAAGATTTTTCACTACAATTGCATGTAATGTCGGTTGTGTTATTGGATTAGGTATTTCCGCACAAACTATTTTATCAAAGTCATCTGGATTCCTGGGCTTATCGTTGTTCTGAAGGATGATCAAGATATGAGCATGCGGCAATCCACGCTTTTGGAATTCAATTACATGTAGATGAGCAATCGGTTTTCCTAATACGTTTCTGTTCAGCAAGTCATCGAGTAGCTCTTGCAGTTTAAGTTTGAAAACTCTTACTGTTAGGTCTTTACGCATCCATGGTTTTTCATTTGGACGGAGTTGCTCTTGAATTTCCTTCCAGTTTGGATTGCATGTAAAGGTAATGAATAAATCTGGTTTACCCTTTTTTGTTACAATTGACATAGCATCCTGGAAGTTCATAGCCATATGTCGTGGGCTGCCTATGTGAGATGATGGAAGGATTACATAAGAACCGGCGTCTCTAGCTTCATTCGCACGTACAGCATCTTGTAGACCTTGGTATACTTCTTGTTTCAACTTTGCTTGATTATTATTGATATAAATTAACCGCTGCTCTTCAAGTTTTAACCATTGATCAACCCAGTACTGGTCAGACAGTAAGCGACCGTAAGATAATACGTCCTGATTGATGGGTTGTCCAGGAATATCACGAATTTGGTTCCGGTATGAGTAGTAATCCAAAGGTGTAACTATTTTCGTGCTGAGTTCACTATTTTGTGTTTCATTTTTGTACGCCGGAATCGTGTACGTCCATCCTCTTTCTGCGCGCATGTGTGTTAGCACATATGAAAGTGGATCATATGAAGTATGATTTGATGGAATATTGCTAAGTCCACCACCAATTTTTCTGAGTACAATTTCACGACGCCTGGTAATATTTGCCCCATTTTCATCACCAGCTATTATTGCGGCTAATTCCGTGACTACGGGCTTATTATAAACTCTTGCGTGCTCACCGTTTGGTATTCGATCACTAATCACAATATTGAAATCGGGCGTATTTTGTATTAGATCGTGATTACTTTTTAAAGATTGCAAAAAAGGATTATAAGTCAAAATGTCTTTACGAATGTCAGCTAAGAGATCCAGTTCTTGTAGAGTAAAATTAAAAATGTTGTTGTTTTGCTCGCCGTCATAAAAATAGCACTGTAAAAACGCGGGATTATGATCAGGAGGAGCATTGATTGCACCTAGTTGGTGGTAAATACTACCGCTGATTCTAAATATGGGAATACCATGCGTATCCGCAAAGCGCTTGTCCATATTAGTTTTAACAGATGCAAAAGAACACATAGAGTTGAAAGCGCGAGCTTTTGCCAAAAATAATGAAGATCGCCGGGAGTTGCCAAGAAAAAGCTCGCTCATTAAATTACTGGGGGGACTCATAGGAGGCAGTCGAATTGTATTAGACTGGCAGCATTTTACATATTCGTGTTTGTGATTTTGTTCCCGTTTCCAGTAGCGTGCATCACAATATGTACACGCTTTCATTGCTTCAAATGGTAGGCACTTGCAACTTAAATCCTCGATAAAGCCATCAATCGTAACTCGCCTTGCAGAATTATGAGTATTACGGCGTATCTGTTTTTTTGGAGCTGCTATAATATTGATGTGAAGTATATAAGAAAAAGAATAGTAAAAAGTACCATGAATGTGGTCTTGTACATGTTCTGCTTCTTCAGGAGTATCGGTTTCTCTAAGTGCTATAATATGGATGTTAATAATATAAGAGAACAATATTGATGTTAAGTATATAAGAGAACAAATAGTAAAAAGTACCATTAATGTGGTCTTGTACATGTTCTGGTGCGATGAGAAGTCTATGATTTCTTGCTTGTGTAAGAAGGCTACGATTTCTTGGAGATTCAGCGAGTCTATCATTTTGGTTACGCACTCTAGCTTGATTGCGACGGTGCTCTGCTGCCTCTGACGCTTCACCTC
>Ga0194130_10007763_pt1 | contig 11678 bp, 13 predicted proteins | sample TA2KigsurfametaG_FD_160084 | JGI IMG/M metagenome (GOLD analysis project Ga0194130, IMG submission 160084) | Freshwater microbial communities from Lake Tanganyika, Tanzania - TA2015050 Kigoma 12 surface | ecosystem: Environmental > Aquatic > Freshwater > Lake | place: Tanzania: Lake Tanganyika... | reverse complement strand
GGCGATGTGGAGGGCATTTTCTTGTTGGATCTCCTTCTTTATTGCCTGTTGGCCCTCGGCGGTCTGAGGGACGATGAGTTGCCGGCAAAAGCTTCAATGTGTTAATGCCGATCCCTGCTTTGCGCCTTTGGCCTGGTGGTGTAGGCCCCACCCCCTTGGTTCTGGCTTGGTGGTGGGCAGCTATGGCCGGCTGCGGGCCGGCTCGAGCTGGGGCCAGAGACAGCGGGTCAAGCCAACGCCGGCCATTAAGGTCGCTGCAAGGGCCGGCCACCCCTTCTGCCCCATGCCTCCTTACTCCATCAGCCAGCGCATCCGGCCTCGGCTACAGCTTTGGCGGCTTGTGCCGCGCTTGGCCCGAGAAGCCGGCTGGCGCCACCTGAGCGGCCTAGCGCATTTTTTACAATGACGAAAAGAATCAATCAAGTATTAACCCAAAAGCTGCCATTCGGCAATTTGTCTATATCGCTCTGCGAAAAAGAAGCGATAGCGCTGAGGCTCTTATATGTAGATGAAGAAATGATTGATAAACTTTGGCGGGAACTCTGGCAGGGAGTTTGTTCATATGACGATCTTCCGCCAGCATGCAGACAACTTATGCCAATAATTGTAGGGAGAATGCTTGAGTGCGCGAATGCTACCACGTGGGAACGAGTAAACAACGTAGAGCTAGGCTTCTTAAGAGGACTTCCAAAATATACGTGGGCAAAAAACGCCCTTATATCGACTAGTCTTGAAAAAATCGCTCGAGCATGCCTGCTCGATTCCATCCCTATTATCGCAATTAAAGGAGCCTCCGAACTCTTGGCAAGAGGAAAGGATGCCAAGTTTCGACCTACTATAGACATTGACATCATGGTAAGGCCACAAGATGTCGAGATGTTTTCTAAAGCTGTAAATAATATTGGGTACTGCGCAAAAAAATATAAACCACGGACTGTTGTCGAATCAGCTATACCCCAGAGTTACATCCAATATCAAAATGAGGCCCCGGGCTTCCCAGAGATCGATCTTCACTTGAAGATTGATGATGAAATTGACCAACAGATTCAGCTGTGCGAGAGGATCTGGATGAACAGATTCCAATGCGATGTATGCTCAAATCTATATATACCAAGCCCCGGAGAACGTTATGAAATCAGTCTCATTAATGCATTCAGGCTTGGGAACTGGGCAAGTCATGCTTATCTAAAATATATTTATGATGTCATTAGTCTTGAGCGAAACTATCCAGCCTGTCCCCAAGTCGAAAGCACAACAGAACCCAGCATCAGGGTCGACGCGTTATTAGTTGAATGGCAATATCAGATTAAGGAGCTTGGCCATGCGCTGGGAATTTTAAATTCTATTGCCAATGAAACACGAAAAGTCAGCTTCTGTGGTGGCCAACGAATCAATAGTTTGAGCATAAGCGTAAATGGATCCCTTGCGAATGCTACCTTAAATTACATCAAGTCTTATATTGCCGAAATCCATTTTGGTGTATATGTACAACCAAGCATGCGGAGCATTTATCGCGTTACGCTAGCGCCGCTTCTTATAATCATCCTGATATTAAAGCAGGAAGGCATCTATTATTTGCTTAATAAAATATTCGTGAAAAAATATGGTAAGCAACGTGCATCAGTTAGTCTGCCACCAAAACGCGTATCCTGGTCTGTTGGCAAACTATAAATATAATCTTTGGATTTTGATGGCGTTGCTGCTCATGTCCTCAAGCAAACGGGTGTACTGATCAAAGGGGTTATAACTTTATCAAATTAGGGGTGCCAGCGTTTGCAACTTCCTTCAATGGTCTTCTATAAGCAGTATGGGCCCTATTGCCTTGTTTAATTGTTTAATAAGTTAGCAAAAAGTCCGCGGATACTAGTTCGGTATTGCCAAGGAGTATACGCATTTGCAAATGCCATTGCGATCTTTCCGTGTTTAGCTATTTGCTCGCGATCATGGGCGTAACAAAGAATGCGTTCTGCGAGAAGCTGAGAATCCATAGCCGGCACTTTCCATCTGATATCTGGCGCTGGAGCTCCGCAGTTGTCAGTCATAATGACTGGGAGCCCGCAAGCCATTGCTTCTAGGGCAACAAATCCAAATGAGTCACAAACTGAAGGAAGAACAAGAATATCGTGCTGTTGATAAGTGTGGCGTAGCTGTTGCTTAGACATTGGCAAAACATATCTTACACTTTTTGTCTTGGCAATTAATGAAGGATGGCTACTTAAAGGAGGAGTTCCTACAATGGTAAGTTCAACCTCGACCCCACAGTTCGCCACAGCTTCTAACAGGAATGGAATCCCTTTCCTCAAGGAGACTGATCCAACAAATAGCAATCTTATGGGGTTGGATGGTTTTAAAAGTCCGGGATATTCAGGTGTATCTCGATACCAAAGGCTCGAGTCAACCCAAAGTGGAGACTCGAATATTTGCTCAGGTGGGAATCCTTCATGTTCGAAGCTCTTACGATGAAAGCCTGAATACACCAGCAGAATATCAGCGAGATCGTATTCACGAAGTTTTCGCAACTCCATGCCACCAGGAGTCGTGGTACTGCTGATTGTCATCCCACACCGGTCAGCCGCCTCCTCTAATAGTTTTCTCTCGTAAATTGGATGAATTCCAGGGCAATCATGTATGACGGTGGCGCCATTACGTTTGGCGGCTTTTAAACTAAACAAATCATTTGTTGAAGTGCCAACGAAGAGACGAGGCGAATCTTGTTTTAATTTACCTGAAACATATATGTCAAAGATGCTATTGAAGGGTAGCCAGTTATCCCTCCAGCGAGGATAAAAACGGTCGCATATAACTTTACAGATCAAAGGCCATGGAAATTCAATTACCTTTTTGAGTTGTATTCCATCTACACGTCGTCCTTCGCAATGGCTCTTACCTACGAAGCTACCAATACGCGCACCCCAGCATCCAGTTTCATCGTAAAGTGAGCAATAGAAGGTTTTCAACTCATCCATCTCTTGTGCAGCCAGTGCAAGTTGGTAAGTTTGATGAACGCCAGAATATGAAACCACAATACCGCTAGATTTCATTTTTTTTAACTTCAAATATCATGCCTGACTACTGTATCGGCAAATTCGTCGAAAAGCCTAATTCTTATGGAAAACCCCCTATCATATAGTACACATTAGAATCTCCAGTGGCCCAACGTATTTTATTTAGGTGTTTTGGCCGGTTGCTTGCTGTAGCTGCTGAGTGGACAGTGATCGTCTCGCGTTTAAAAAGCTAGTGCTCCCTAAAGAGCGAGGGGCAAGTTTTGTCTCAACTTTTTTCTCCAGCGATAGAAGTAGCCGGTTTGTGCTAGTTTTTTTGTTGATCAATGGAGGCATAATGCCTGAAACTTTAATAAAAATCAACGCCCCCAATGTCGTGTCGGAAGTGATTGAGAGAGAAATTGTATGCGTAAATCTTGAGACTGGCTGTTACTTTAGTCTGCAAGGATGTGCAGTAGATATTTGGCGTGATCTACAGTGCGGAGCAATGGGCCGACAATGGCTTGTCGCTAAGTACGCAACAAATAATAGTGGCTCAATAACTGCTTCAGATGTAGATAACTTTTTGAGCTCAGCACTGGAGCATCAATTGGTTGTAATAGTTGAACAAGGCAATAGCAGCTCCGCAGAATGGCAGAATAGAGCATTAGTCGCTGAACAGGCAATGTTCAATGAAAAACCAAGGCTAGAGGTATTTAGTGATCTTCAGGATATTCTATTGCTTGATCCGATTCATGATGTTGATGACAATGGGTGGCCAACTGCGTCCCTTCCAGCCAATCAAGTGTAGGTCTACTTTAGCGTGAATTTCTTTCTAGAAATGCGCCAAGCTTGTGCTGATGCGCTTGAAAAATCACCGGGCATATACACAGCTACACTCTCGATTGATGGTCATTTTCTTTCGGTTTGCTCGCACTGTCAGCTACTTCTATCATTGTTTACATCCGTTTTCCCTCTTAGAGTTCTCAGTCTAGATGAAATTCCTGAGCTAAAAATTAATATTTGGTCTCCTGAGGCATTTGGTGTTCCAAAACCCTCTATGCCTTCTGGAATGGTCCAGATGATTACTAATCGTGCTGCCAACATCTCAGGCAGTAGTAAGGTTTTGGCGGATTACGATCCAACTGCAAAGATTTTGACTTTGATATATGTAGAGATGGGAATTGTCGATGTGTGTGTTGGCAATATTGCGTCTCTTCATACTGGTATTCTTACTGACCCATTGAGGCCAGTGCTGGACTGGCTGCTAAGGTCTCATAACAAGTTTTTGGTTCACGCTTCTTCTGTTTCAGTGAACAATAAAGCGGCTCTTATTGTGGGACCCAGTGGTGCAGGTAAGTCTACTACTGCGCTTAAGTGTTCGGAGTCTGGCATGAAATTCTTGGGTGACGACACCTGTGGATTGGATATGTCAAGCCCACCATCTGTTTTCAATGTTTATGGCTGCGCTAAGGCAGTCCCTGTCGATAAGAATCAGTACTACTTGTATAGTCCTTTAATTATCCCTGAGGCTCTAAGCTCCAAGCCGCGCAAGTTTCTAATAGATCTAATGAGTACAGGATCTGTTGAGATCGGGGAGAAGAGTGAGCTTAAGTTGATTATCCTCTTGGTTGATAAGGGCTTGGCATGGCGCTCTCAAAAAGCTGCTATCCCTAGAGTCGTTAAGACAATTGTTTCTACATCTAACTCATTCCTCCCGGCAGGGGGCACTTCATTGTTGTCGGCCATAAATCAATTGGCTACGACTGTCCCTTTGGTGGAAGCATGTCTAGGGTTCGACACTCCGAGTTTGGTTGAGAAAATTCGGCAGGGAATAATTTCCCCTGAGAGCTTGCTTTATCCCAATTGCTATGATTAATGTACTTCACATTATTCAGCAACTCTCCAGTGGTGGGGCTGGAAGAGCTCTTGAAGCTCTTTCCACTTTCTCCTATCGTTCTAACCACCAAATTGTTTCACTTGTTTCGGCTACGCCTGAAGCTCGACGGCGTCTCGCAATTTCGGGTGTGCCTCTGCTTCAGGAACCGAGTGTAGGCCAGCTCGCGTCCTGCATTAACGATGCAGATGTTGTACAGATTCACTTCTGGAATACACCTGAACTCTATTTGTTTATGTCCAGTCAGCACATTTGCAGACTTGTGCTCTGGTCGCATGTAAACGGGTCCACGGCCCCACACATTCTGATTCCTGAGCTTGCCAGCTACTGTCAGGCCCTGGTCCATACCTGTAGAACACAAGAATCAGGCGACCTCATAATAAAGCCAGCCTCTCCTAATCAATTTATGCTGAGGAGGAATTTTCTTGGGGATCTTTATCCCCTTGTTGTGGGCGTCTTCGGCACCCTTCACAGTAGCAGGATGTGCTCAGAAGCTCTTGATGTCTTCGTGCAAGCCAACTGCCCCGGAAGCCGTTTGCTTGTCGTAGGACAGGGTGATCTCGTTGATCTTTGGCAGCACAATGTTGAGGAGCTTAATCTCCATCAGCGCGTGCAGTTCAAAGGATTGGCAACTGATGTGCCTGGCGAGTTGGCCCACATGGATGTGTTGCTTTACTTGCCAAGGCCAGATTCTTTTGCAACTTCCGATTTGGCTTTGCAGGAAGCTCTCTTGGCTGGCGTTGTCCCCGTGGTGCTCGCGGGCTCACCTGTGGCTGATTTGGTTGAACACAACGTGGACGGGCTGATCGCTACCAATCTGCAGCAATGTGTTGAGCATCTACAAACACTTGACACCAATCGAGAGCTACTGCAACGGCTCCGATCAGCAGGCCAGACACGATCCAAGCAGAATCTCAACCCGAATCACTGTGCCAGAGCCTTTGAACATCTTTATGAACGGATCTGCACAACCCCCAAACAAGCTCGGCGGCTTCAACTGGATGCTGGCAACAACGGGAGCGAACGCTTCATGGCCAGCCTGGGTGCAGCAGCAAAGGCGTTCCGGCTCTCCGCTGAACGCTTGCCGGGCTGGGAGCAGGCCGACGATCAAATCGCGTATAGCAATCCGGCTCTGGTTGGCGCTGGTGCCGGAGGCATTCTCCACTGGCGCGGTGCCTACCCCAACGATCGCTGGCTTCGCTACTGGGCTGGGCTGGTGTTCGCCACAGCTGGACGATCTGCTCTGGCTGCCGCTGAGTTCGCCGCTGCCGCGAAGGCCGGCGTGATCGGAGCTGCTGAGCGGCTGGAAAGCTGCCGCCACGCCGCATGAGCACTCCTCGCAGCATCGCCTATCTGGGCAATAGCCTCACTGTGCAGAAGGCCGGCTATCGAACGGCGCTGCACCAACGGCTGGAGCAGTACTGGGGAGCATCCCTGCACCAGGTGAACGCGGGACTGGGAGGCGTGGGCTCTTTGGCCTGTGCAATTTTGCTCGATTTCCTCGTGCTGCGCCATCTGCCCGATCTCTGTCTGATCGAGTGCAGCGCGGCAGACATGCTCGGTGCCACATCGCCTGCACAGATCGGGCCCTCGCTCGAAACCATCGTGCGAGAGCTCCTGGCGGCGTCAGTGGAGCCTGTGCTTTTGCATCTGCCCTGGCGCGACAGCGAGCCTGTCTCTCGGGTAAACACGTTGGCCGCTTATCAAAGCGTGGCCGATCACTACAGAATCTCCAGTCTGTCACTCTGGGATCGCTGGCACCCCCACGATGGTGCCCTGCTGGATGACGGCAAACACCTGACCCGGCAGGGAGGGAGAGAAGTGGCCGACACGATCGTGCCCCTGTTGGCTGCCGCCTGGATGCAACGGGTGGAACGGCCACGCACGACGACGCCACACCCCCTGCACCGCCACCGCACCCAATGGCTGGCGGCCGCAGCCTCGGATCCCCGGATCAGCCCCACAGAACACTGCCGCCGCAGCCGTTTTCGCTTCTCCTTACCTATGTTGGAGTTGCCGGTGGCAGAGGCGGTGACGATCACCCCACCAGCGGGAGAAGCGATCAGCGGCCTGTTGGTGGTGGCCGACAACGACAGCGGCGTTGTGGAACTCTCCAGCCATGGCCAGCGAGAGTGCGTACAGATTCGCGATCAGTGGTGCGATCAGCCACGGCTGCAGCTGATCCTGCTGGATCCAGCCATTACGGAACGCCTGCAGCTCCAGATGACCCGCCTGCGCAATGCCGATCGCGACTGCCGCCACCAGCCCTCCGCGCCCATGGCACCAGGCACGATGCTGCGACTGATCGGCGCTGCCTGCACCGGAACGCCACCGCTGGGCCGCGCACCATGGTGGCAGGAGCCACTGACATGACTGCGATCACCGTGGTGATGGCGACACTCAACGCCGCAGCGTTTGTGGCTGAAGCGCTGCAGAGCGTGGCGATCCAACGCACCAGCCCCCTGGTGGGCAGCCTGCAGCTGCTGGTGATCGATGCCGCCTCCACAGATGGCACCCAGGACTTGGTGAGCCGGACCGCCTTCGCCACATTGCAACAACAGCGCGGCCAGGGCCTCTGGGAGGCCTGGAATCAGGCGATCGAGCAGGTCAGCACGCCCTGGATTGCCATGCTCGACAGCGACGATTGCTGGGAGCCCGGCGCCCTCTCCGCCCATCTGGAAGCAATGGCCGCCCAACCGGAGGCCCTGGTGAGCATTGGCCGCACCCGGTTTGTGCTCGATGGCTCTGAACTGCCCAAAGGCATACGGCCGGCACTGCTGCAAGGCAGCCATCGCGGTCCGATCCCCGGCGCCACACTGTTCCGGCGGGAGGTGTTCAAGCAGCTGGGATTGTTTGATCCGGGAAACAGCACCGCCAGCGATGTGGCCTGGTTTGCACGCCTGCGGCAGGAAGGGATCGCCATCGCGGAACCGGAAGCGCTGGTGCTCACCAAGCGCATCCACCCCCACAATCTCTCTACCGCGCTGGCCCGCGAATCCCAATACGACAAGGATCTCCTGGCCATTGCACGCGCCTCAATCGAGCGACAACGGCTGCAGCAAGGCAAACGCCGGCCATCGTGATCACCTCATTACTCCACCACCATCAACGGGTAGAACCCGAGGCAAGCCGCTCAGATCTGATCCTGGCCCTGCGATCTGCGCTGCAGCAGGGGAAAGGATTCGCGATCGGGAAGCTAGGGCTATCGGAGCAGGCGCTCCTGCTCTATCCCACCCTTCTGGAGCGTTGCCAAACCCGGCAGCAACGGCTGGCGCTCACTCTGCAAACGCGCCTTCACTGCGCCGTGCAGATGGGCCTGTTCCCATGCAGCGAGGAAGCGATGCTCTCCTATGCCGAGCTGCACGGGAAGGCCACCCGTGAGCTTGATCTCCTCGGCTTGGTGGGCGGCCGGCTCGAAGCCGACCTGCTGGATCGGCTGCGGCCGAAGGGCTTAACGATCAACCTGCTCGAGCTGGAACCCGATCGCTCCGTGCCTGATCGAAGCGAGCACTGCTGGCTTCCGGAGTTGGAGGGTAAGCGCGTGTTGATCGTGTCGTCGATCGCGGAACTGCTCTGCCAGCGGGCCAACCAGGCCACATTTGAAGCTGTGTGGAGCAAAAGCGGTAAGCCCTGGTTTGATCCTGCGCAGGTGCTTCCCTTGCCTTTTCCTTACTGCTACGACGTCAGCACACAACAGCGCTTCGGGTCGTCGGAAAATCTGTTGGAGTGGATCGTGGATCAGCTCGATCCCACCTGTTTTGATCTTGCTCTGATCGCCGGCAGCAGCCTGGGTATCCCTATTGCGTCGGCAATCAAAGCGATGAACCGCAGCGCCATCGCCCTCGGTGGCGCGCTTCAGGTGCTCTTCGGCGTCGGCGGCCGCCGCTGGTGGAACGATCCCCACTGGCGGCAGCACCACATCACGCCTGCATGGATCAGCGTGCCGCCCGAGCTTGTGCCGCACGTGGCTGGTGGCTATGTGGATGGAGGGGCCTACTGGTGGTGAACCCACGCTCGATCCCGGTGCTGTTGATCGCCTTCAACAGGCCTTGGCACACAGCCCAGGTGTGGGAAGCCCTGCGGAGCTGGCAACCCGAACGACTGCTGGTAGCGATGGACGCACCGCGGCCCGGCGTGCCGAACGATACGGCGGCCTGCCAGGCGGTACTCGAGCTTGTGAATGCACCGGATTGGCCTTGCCAGCTGAGCCTGCACATGGCAAAGGGCCACCTCGGTTGCCGCCATGGCCCCGCTGATGCGATCAGCTGGGCGTTTCAGCAGGCGGAGCAGGCGATCGTGCTGGAGGACGACTGCGTGCCCGATCTCACGTTTTTCCCTTACTGCGCGGAACTGCTGGGGCGCTTCCAGGAGTACCCACAGGTGATGGGAATCGGCGGCCACCGCTGGGAAGGACCTGATCAATGCGATGGCACGAGCTACTACGCCTCGCATTACCCCAACACCTGGGGCTGGGCCAGCTGGGCCGATCGCTGGGCCAAGTTCGACCTGGCCATGGCTGAGTGGCCCGGCTTACGCGCAAGCGGCTGGCTGCAGGGGCGTTTCTCTGACCCCGCAGCCGTGGCCTACTGGCAGCAGAACTTCAATGCGATGGAAAGCGGCCTAGACACCTGGGATGTGGCCTGGCTGTTCGCCTGCTGGCGGCAGGAGGGCGTTTGGCTCCGCCCGAACGTGAATCTGGTGCAGAACATCGGCTTCGGAGCCGATGGCACCCATACGCTTGAAACAAATCATCCAGCTGGTCGAACCGCATCAGCGATGCCACTGCCTCTCCGCCACCCCGAGAATTTGGAGGCAGATCCAGCCCAGGACGCCCTGCTGGAGTGGGTGAACTTCAGCGGCATGCTCAAGCGCCAACTGCACACCGCAGCGCAACGGATCAGCGAGAAACGCGCAGCAAGACCAGCCTGATGAGCACGCTGCCGAGGCTGGATGTGGTGATCCCGGTGCTCAACGGCGAAGCCACCCTGGAAGCTGCTGTCGCGTCTGTTCTCCAGCAAAGCGGGGTGCACACCCGGGTGATCGTGGTGGATGCAGGCAGCGCGGATACAACCGTGGCGTTGATGCAGCGGATGCAGTGCGAGCGCGTGCATCTGGTGACCACAGACCAGTCTCTCCTGGCGGGCGCCGCCCGTAATCGAGGCCTGGAGCACTGTCAGGCCCCCTGGCTCAGCTTTTTGGACGATGATGACCTCTGGCCAACGGATCGCAGCGAACAGCTGCTTGCTGCGATCACCCACCCCGGCCGGCAGCTTGCCGTAGGAGAAACGTTGCAATTCAGCACCAAGCCTGACTGCCGGCCCGTCAACCAGGGCCATGCGCCCTGCTCAGGCAATTTTCTGATTGCGCGAGCCACCTTCGAGCGGGTGGGCCGGTTCAGTCCGTCCTTGCCGGTAGGTGAGGTGGTGGATTGGGTAGCCCGGGCGCGAAGCGCTGGGATAGAGGAGCTACAGCTACCGGTGGTGGCCCTTCAGCGACGATCTCACGCCCAGAATACAAGCCGCCAACGGCGCCAGGCCTATGCAAGCAGCGTGCTGCAGATTGTGAGGGAGCACCATGCACGAGAGGGTGGATGCACTGGCTGATCTTGCTGCATAGAGCACAGATCATCGCAAACCCACGGCAGTGACGTGCCAACATATTTAAGAGAGCACACTTAATCTGCTTAAATGTTCTAATTCTGCTTGGATATTGCTGCTTCTGCGGGTGGGTTAGAGTAAATGTGCTCGTGGCTTGGCTGTGTTGCTGAGGTGTCGTTTCGCAGCCTGGTATGCACCGCCTGCCGATCGAGGTTCTTAATCGTAGTGAAATGTTCAGATGAGCAGTCGGTTCGTCACTCAGCAGCGCTTCCAGGAGGCCCTGAAGCTGTTGGGTGATGGCTATGGCTGTGCTGAGCTAGTGGCCGTTCTGGCCGACAAATGGGGGTGCTCACGGCGCACATCTCGCAGATACGTCGCCAAGGCTTATGCGGCAATGGTTGATGACCTGGGCCACGTTGAGGCTTCCGATATGCTGGCCACGATCATCAATCGGCTGGAGCGCATCGCCCGCCGCGCTGAGGCTGCTGGGCAGTTTGGTGCTGCTGTCGGTGCCTGCCGCACCCTGGGTGAGCTTGTGGTCACGCCACACCGACACAAAAGCTACTTTGGCCGATTCCCTAGGAGCTCGTGAAGCTGAGTAAGTAGATCGCTGAGCAAATAATTTTGCTGGAGCTGCAGGACGCTCAATGCTTTGCCCTGCTGGATGATGCTGATGAGCTGATCTAGTGGGTGATTGCCGCCTTTGAGTCGCTGCAAGCAGTGGAGGATGCCAGCGCCGCGATCGGAGCTTTATTGGCCAGGATGTGGGTGAACTGGGTAAGCGACTGTGGTGATCGAATTGAGCCGCGGCCCATGGGTATGTGTGCCGCCGAACTGGAAAATCTGATCCTGCGCTTGGCGCTGGGATTATTTGGTGACGGCTTTGGTGTTTGCCGGGCTGCTGGTTGGCACAGCAACCATCAGAGGCAAAGGGTTCTGGGCTGCCTGTCCCGCTACTGAGTAGGTAGGGGGTCAGCTCATGGCCGAGCCCCCCAGTGCGGATCATCGCCATCGCCTGCGGCATCCCAGCTGCTGCCCACAAACAGGGGCAGTGTCTGTACACCCCTCCTCTCTCTCTCATCCCTCCCATCTCCTGTTGTTTGAGGGGGCTGGATCGCTACCAGTTGCGGCTGGGGGGCGTGAGAGGCATGGGAGGCGTTGGGAGACACACCCCCCACAGGGCGGTAGAGCTTGCGCCTGCCG
>Ga0194130_10007762_pt1 | contig 11681 bp, 8 predicted proteins | sample TA2KigsurfametaG_FD_160084 | JGI IMG/M metagenome (GOLD analysis project Ga0194130, IMG submission 160084) | Freshwater microbial communities from Lake Tanganyika, Tanzania - TA2015050 Kigoma 12 surface | ecosystem: Environmental > Aquatic > Freshwater > Lake | place: Tanzania: Lake Tanganyika... | reverse complement strand
ACAGATGATGCCGAACCAGATCGGATCGGAGCCGAGCTTGGTCATGACGAGAAAGACCACCGGCAGGGTGAACAGCAGCATGCCGATGCCGTCCATGAACATGCCGAGCACCGTCTACAGCACGATGACGACTAACAGCACAAGGTAGGGCGACACGCCGACGCGACGATCCAGTCGGAGGAGGAGTTCGTGACGCCGGGGAAGGCGAGGAAGCGCATGAAGATCGGCACGCCCCAGAGATCGAGAAGATCGTCACCGTGAGCTTCGCCGGGTCGAGCAGCGAGTCGAGGAGGCCGCGGCCGGTCTCCGACTCATGAGTTGGTATCGCTGCAGGGGGGGCGAGCCACCTGCGACTAGCAGCGCGGGCCGTGCGGCGGCAAGCGCGCAGAGCGGAACAGCGACCGTGGCCTCGCGCCCACGCCCGGATCATCCGCTTGATTCCCGGAGGCGCGCTTGCTTGTGTCCGCCTCCCAACCGTTCGCGGCGCCCCTAGGAGACCCAGGAAATGGAATTCGACGACGTGATTCTCGGCCGCCGCAGCATCCGGGGCTACAAGCCCGATCCGGTGCCGGCCAAGCTGATCAAGGAAGTCCTGGCGCTCGCCATGCGCGCGCCGTCGTCGATGAACACGCAGCCCTGGCATTTCCACATCATCACGGGCGAGCCGCTGGACCGCATCCGTCGGGGCAACACCGAGCGCAATCTCGCGGGCGTGCCGCACTCGCGCGAGTTTCGGATCGGCCAGCCCTTCGACGGCGTCCATCGCGAACGGCAGATCGGAGTCGCCAAGCAGCTCTTCAGCGCCATGGGCATCGCGCGCGACGACAAGCCCGGTCGCCAAGACTGGGTGCTGCGCGGCTTCCGCCAGTTCGATGCGCCGGTGTGCGTCATCGTCACCTACGATCGCGTGCTGGCGGGCAGTGACGACACGGCGTTCGACTGCGGCGCGGTCGCCACCGCGCTGGTGAATGCCGCGTGGTCGCGCGGGTTGGGCGCCGTGATCAACAGCCAGGGCATCATGCAGTCGCCCGTCGTGCGCGAGCACGCCGGCATCCCCGACGATCAGGTGATCATGAAGAGCATCGCGCTCGGCTGGCCCGATCACAGTTTCCCGGCCAACGCCGTGGTCTCCGAGCGGAAGTCGGTCGAGGAGGCGGCGACCTTCGTGGGTTTCGTGGACAAGTCTTGAACGCGCCGCAGCGGCCATCACGCGACGGACTCGCCGGCCTCTGAGAGGTTGGATCTCCGGGTTCGTCGCTTGATGCCGGCCGGCGCGCGGTGGCCGGGATCGCGGGCGGGGATCGGTGGTGTGCCGAGGGAGCTGACGCTTCAGCCCGCCCGGCGCCAGATCGGCTTCATCGCGCGGACCGGGTCGAGCAGCGACCAGTCGCCCTGCTCGACCTCGTGGCCCTTGGGGAAGGGCGGGCGAGGTTCCTGGCCCAGCGCGCGCATGACGCGATCGTCGCGGTAGTAGCAAAGCAGAACCACGCGGTTCAGGTTGAACAGCGCGGCGCCGCCCTTGTCCTTGAACGCCATCGCGATGTCGCGCCGGCGGTCGGCCGGCAGGGACGCGAAGGTGCCGGCGCCGCCGCCCGCCCGGGTGGCCAGCGCGGCGAGCGCCTGGCGCGCATCGTCGGTGTCGCGGTCGAGGCTCTTCAGGATGTCGGCGAGGATCGTCGGATCGTCGGCGCCCGGCATGCCGTAGGTGGCGCTGGCGGGGATCATGATGGCGGCGAGCGCGCCAAGGTCGCGGGTTTCGCCGTCGCTGAGGGGGGACATCGGTCGGACTCCTGGGGTCAGTCGAACAGCGTGGCGTCGGCGGCGCGGCGCTTGATGGTGTCGGCGATGTAGAGCGCCATTGCCTGGATGGTCGAGGTCGGGTTCACGCCGCCCGATGTCGGCCAGAGGCTGCCATCGACGATGAAGAGGTTGGGCACGTCGTGACAACGGCCCCAACCGTTGGTCACCGACCGGTCGGGGTCACTGCCCATGCGGGCGGTGCCGAGAAGATGCCAGCCGGCGTTGGGCACCGGATCGTTGCAGATCGTGTGGCAGCCGGCGGCTTGCAGGACCTCGGTGGCGCGATCGTGGGCGTGGGCCAGCATGCGCTTGCTGTTCTCGCTCAGGGTGTAGTCGATGCGCGGCGCGGGAATGCCGTCCGAGTCCTTGAGGACGGGATCGAGCGTCACGCGGTTGTGCGCCTCCGGCAAGTCCTCGCAGATCGCGGCGAGGTAGATGCGCCGGTTCAGGAGCTTCCGATAGACCGCGTGATGGTCGTCGCCCCAGGGCAGACGGCCGGTGGCGGTGCTGGTGATCGCCTCGCCGATCGAGCCCGTGCCCCGGCCGAACTGGAAGATGTAGCCGCGCACGAACCCGCGCGACGTGTCGGTCTCGTAGAACTGGTGGCTCCAGAGGCAGAGCGGCGGGCCGTGATTGCCGTCGAGCGGCTCGTCGGCATAGCCGAAGGTGAAGCCGTAGGGATGGAACATCAGGTTGCGGCCAACCTGGTCGGAGCTGTTGGCGATACCTTTGGGGAATTTGCCCGAGACCGAGTTCAGCATCAGCCGCGGCGTGCCGACACCATTGCAGGCGAGGATCACCAGCTCGGCGGCCTGGAAATGCTCCTGGCCGTCGGGGCCGACATAGACAACGCCGGTGGCACGCCCGTCGCGATCGACCGAGACTTCACGCACGCGGCAATGGGTGCGCAGCTCGACGCCCTTGCGCACCGCCTGCGGCCAGTAGGTGATGTCGGTGCTGCCCTTGGCGCCCTGCGCGCAGCCTGGCGTGCAGTGCTGGAGATTGAGGCAGTGGCCGCGGCCCTCATAGTCCACGGTCGCGATCGCGGCGTCCGAGGGCCACCAATGCCAGCCGAGCTTGTTCATCGCACGGCCGAGGCGCTGGCCCGACTTGCCGAGCGGCAGCGGCGGCATGGGCGGGGCCTTGCCCGCGGGATAGGCCGGGTCGCCCGCCAGACCGGATACGCCGGTCATGCGGTCGTTCTCGGCGAACCAGGGCTCCAGCGTTTCGTAATCGACCGGCCAATCGTCGGCGACGCCGTCCAGCGACTTCACGCGGAAGTCCGAGGGATGCAGGCGCGGATAATGCGCCGTGTACATGATGGTGCTGCCACCCACGCCGTTGAAGTTCACCACCTTGATCGGCGAGTTGGCGTCGTTGATCGGATAGTCGGTGCGCCGCGCGCGCCGGTTGGGGTTGATCGCGAAGTCGCTGAAGAGGCGTGCCTCCCAGTCGCGGCCGTTGCTGGGATAGTCGGTGGGTTTCACCCAGCCGCCCTGCTCCAGACAGACGATGCGCATGCGACTGTCGGCGAGGCTCCACGCCACGGCGGCACCCGAGGCGCCGGAGCCCACGATCAGCACATCGACCTTGTCGTTCGCCGCCATCATTCCTCCGTCGCCGCCGCGTCACGCGCGGTGCCGCGCAAGGGTCCCAAGCTCGGCGCGCGATGACAACCGAAAACGCGTCAGACCAGCCGGATCGGCGGTCGCGCGGGATCGCGCGCATGGACATGGCCCACGATGCGGAACGATGCGTCGCGTTTCGCCAGCGCCGCCGCCTGGTCGGCCGGCAGCGCCGCGAGCAGGCCGCCCGCGGTCTGCGGATCGAACAGCAGCGCCGCGCGCGGGTCATCGTGCCAGCGCTCGGGACCGTCGATCAGATGACGGGCGCGCAGGTTCTCCGCCTGCAGGGAGCTCACGATGCCCGCGCCAACGAGCTCGGCGGCGCCATCCAGCAGCGGCAGGTCGTCGAGTGCCAGATCCACCGCGACCTCATCGCCACGGCCGCTGGCGCGGATCATTTCGGCGAGATGACCCGCAAGGCCAAAGCCGGTGACATCGGTGCAGGCATGCGCGCCGGCCGCGACCAGCGCCTGGGCGGCGTCGCCTGACGGGCGGCGCATCAAGGCGAGCGCCGCTTCGATCCAGCGCGCGCGGGCCCGCGCGCGCATGGCGGCGGCAAAGATCGCGCCGGTTCCGAGCGGCTTGCTGAGCAGGAGCGCATCGCCGGGCCGTAGCCCGCCCTTGCGCAGGGCGCGGCCGCGCTCGACCAGACCGTTCACCGAGAAACCCAACGCCATCTCGGCGCCCTCGCCCGAGTGGCCGCCGATCAGCGCGGCGCCGGCGGCGTCCAGGACGCGGCGCGCCCCGGCCAGCATCTGGAAGAGATCGTCCTCGACGAGATGTTCGGCTGCGAGCGGCACGACGGCGAGCGCCAGCGCACTGTGCGGCCGGCCGCCCATCGCCCAGACATCGCCAAGCGCATGGATCGCGGCGATCTCGCCGAACAACAGCGGATCGTCGAGGAAGCTGCGAAAGAAGTCGACGGACTGCACCAGCGTCTGGCCGGCGGGGACCTCGATCAGCGCGGCGTCGTCCGGCGCCTCGAGACCGAGCGCGACGTCTGCACCCGGCGATGGGCCGAGCCGTGCCAGCACGCGCTGCAGCGCCGACGCACCAACCTTGGCGCCGCAGCCGCCGCAGCGCATGCCGATGTCCTGGAGAAGCCGCTTGGCCTCGGCATCGGCGAGCGCGGGATCTGGCGGCGACGGCTCGCGCGACATCGTCATCGGCGCCGGATCGCGGTACATCGCCATCCAGCGGCGGTCGATCCAGTCCTTCAGGCGCCACGCCCAGCGGCCAGTGAGGGCGAGGCCGCCGCGCACAGCGATCGCCTCGCCATCGCCCGAGCCGATCAAGGCGAGATAGCTGGACTGTGGGGTGAAGGGATGCGGCGGTTGCCCGAGCAGCGCGCGCCGCAGGTTCTCCGCGAGCGGCGGACCCTGACGCACGGCGAAGACGCCTGCCTTGGGGCGTGGATGCGCTCGCACGGCGGCGCAGTCGCCGGCGGCGAAGATCGCGGGATCGTCGGGGCTTTGCAGCGTCGCGTCGACCGCCAGGAAGCCGCCGTCATCGCAAGCGAGGCCGGTCGCGGCGAGCCAGCGCGGTGCGGTCGCGTCGGTGACCACCAGCGTCGTGTCGCTGGTCAGTCGGCGCCCGTCCACGAGCGTGATCGCCTCCGCTTCGATGGCCGTGACGCCTACGCCCTCGATCAGGTCGATGCCGCGGCGGGCCAGCATGCGGCGGGCGGCGGCCCGTGCGGCCGGGGGATGTCGCGCCAGCACCTCGCCTTGCGTCACGAGGCGCACCGCGATGGCAAGGTGGGGCGCATCGCGGCCAAGGCGCGCCCGCAGCGCCAGCGCGAGTTCGGTGCCGCCGGCGCCGCCGCCGACAACGGTCGCCGCTAGCGACCCGGTCCGACCCGCGAGCGTCCGGTGGAATTCGAGCCACCGGTCGCCGAAAGTCGAGATCGGCTTCACGATCAGCGCGTGTTCCGATGCGCCGGGAATCGCCGCCGCTCCGGGGGTCGAACCGACATCGATCGAGAGCAGATCGTAGGCAAGCGGTGGCCGGTTGCGCAGCAGCAGCTGGCGCTGGACACGGTCGATTCCTGTCGCCTCGGCCTGGATGAACCGCGCGCCGGTCGCGGCACCGAGGCGCGCGAGATCGATGTGGCACTCCTCGAAGCTGTAGGTGCCGGCGACGAAGCCCGGGATCATGCCGGAGTAGGGCGTCTCGCCCTCGCGGCTTACGAGCGTGAGCCGGACGCCGGGCATCGGCCGCATGCCGAAGGATTTCAGCACATGGACATGCGCATGCCCGCCGCCGACCAGAACGAGATGTTTGAGGACCGGAGCGTGGATCATGTTCCTGGGGGTTGACGATCGATGCGGTCCGGGTCGATGACCGGAGCATAGGGCTTGGCCCGGGGGGCGTCGATGGCGGCAACGCGCCGCGCGGCTTGGGGGGCGGCGCCGTTCGTCTGCTGCGGACTGCGTCGGGCATCATGGCAGGGGTTTTCGCCGTGTCCCCGTCGTATAGTGGTTTCGGATTGCGGAGGGGCGGCCAGGCATGAAATTTGACCGCAAATGGATCGCCGGTGGCGCCGTGCTGGTGGCGCTGGCGGCAGGTGGCGTCTGGTACACCGGCCAGGCGACGGAACCGCCACCCAAGTACCGGCTCGCCAAGATCGAGCGAGGCGGCATCACCGCGTCGATCACCGCGACCGGGACGGTGACGCCGACGGTGAACGTGGTTGTGGGCTCGCAGCTCTCCGGCCAGATCGTGGAACTGCACGCCGATTTCAACACGCCGGTGAAGTCGGGCCAGTTGCTGGCCAAGCTCGACACCGAGCTCTTGGAGGCGCGGCTGAGTTCGGCGCGCGCCGATCATGCTTCAGCCAAGGCGCAGGTCGAGATGCAGCGCGCCCAGATCGAGCGCAGCCACGCCGAGGTCGAGAACGCCCGCGCGGCCGTCGCCAACATGCGCGCCCAAGTCGACCGTGCGAGCTCGCAACTGCGCGATGCCGAGACCGACCGCCAGCGCAAGGAGCAGCTCGCGCGAGCGGGTGTCACGACCCAGGCGGAGTTGGAGCGCTCGACCAACGCCGACCGGCAGGCCCGCGCGGGCCTCGCCGCCGCCGAGGCCCAGCGCGACGCGTCGATCGCCGCCGAGCGCAGCGCCGAGGCCCAGCTCAAGGTGGCGGGCGCGCAGCTCGACAATCTCAAGGCGTCGGTGCTGCAGCGTCAGGCCGCGGTCGAGCAGGTCGAGGTCGATCTTCGACGGTCGATCATCCGCTCGCCGATCGACGGGGTGATCGTGCAGCGCGCGATCGATGTCGGCCAGACCGTGGCGGCGAGCCTTCAGGCGCCCACGCTGTTCACCATCGCCCAGGATCTTCGCCGCATGCAGGTCGAGGCGACGATCGACGAGGCCGATATCGGCCGTGTGCGTGACAACATGGACGTCGACTTCACCGTCACGGCCCATCCCAACCGGCGCTTTCGCGGCACCGTCTCACAGGTGCGGCTGGCGCCGATCAACATCTCGAACGTGATCACCTACACGGTCGTGATCTCCGCCGACAATGCCGATCGGCTGCTGCTGCCCGGGATGACGGCGACCGTGACCATCGTCACCGACCGGCGCGAGAATGTGCTCAAGGTGCCGGTGGCGGCGCTGCGCTATCGCCCGCCGGGATCGCCGGCGTCGCAACCGGCGGCGGGCCAGGGCGGGGAGGACGGGTCCACACAAGCTGCGGCGGCCAGCAACCCGCAGGCCGCGGCAGCGGAGCGCGCGGCGCAGGCTGAGGCGATCCGCAAAGCGTTGATCGAACAGTTGAAGCTCACCAAGGACCAGATCGCGGAGTACGACCGCATCGCCGGCGAGGCGCGGCAGGAGTTCCAGAAGCTGTTTGTCGGGGGCGCTGCGGCGGAGGAGCGGCGGGTCCGCGGCCGGCAGATCCGGGAGGCCGCGGCGGAGAAGATCATGGCGATGCTGAACGCCGAGCAGAAGCCGAAGTACGCTGCCATGCGTGCCGAGGCCGCGCAGCGCGCGGCGGCCAGCGCGGGCTCGGGCACCCAGGCCGGCACACTCTATACGGTGGGCGACGACAACATGCCCAAGGTCCAGCGCATTCGGATCGGCGCGACCGACGGCAGTTCGGTCGAGGTGATCGGGGCGAGCCTGCGGGACGGGCAAGAGGTGATTGTGGGCGGCGGACCGCGTCCGGCGGCGCCGGCGTCGGCCGGTCCGCGGCTCGGCTTCTGAGGCGTGCCGGTGCCGCCGCCGATCATCGAGACGCGCGAGCTCTCGCGCAATTACACGATGGGCGGCCAGACCGTGCGCGCGCTGCGGAAGGTCACCATGACCGTGGAGCGCGGCGACTTCGTCGCGGTGATGGGGCCCTCGGGCTCGGGCAAGTCGACCTTCATGAACCTGGTGGGCTGTCTCGACACGCCGACCAAGGGCCACTATGCGCTGGATGGCGAGGCCGTGGCGGGGCTGTCCGGCGACCGGCTGGCGGCGATCCGCAACCGCAAGCTTGGCTTCGTGTTCCAGTCGTTCCATCTGCTGCCACGCGCCGACGCGCTGACCAATGTCAGCCTGCCGATGGTGTATGGCGGCACCGACCGCGCGATGCGCGCGGCGCGCGGGCGGGCCGCGCTTGAGCTGGTCGGCCTCGGCGACCGCATGGACCATCGGCCCTCGCAGCTCTCCGGCGGCCAGCAGCAGCGTGTGGCGATCGCGCGCGCGCTGGTGAACGATCCGGTCCTAGTTCTTGCGGACGAACCCACCGGCGCACTCGATTCGCGCACCAGCCTCGAGATCATGGCGCTGTTCCAGCGACTGAACGGCGAGGGCCGCACCATCGTGGTGGTGACGCATGAGCCCGACGTCGCGGCCTTCGCGCGGCGGGTCGTGCGCTTCCGCGACGGCAAGCTTGTCGAGGATCGCGCCCAGGCGCCGAACGACGCCGAGGCCGCGCTGAAGGCATTGGGCGAGGAGCGGCCGGAGGCGGCATGAGCGCGCTTGAGGCGATCCGCTCCGCTCTCGACGCACTGCGCGCCAATCCGCTGCGCAGCATCCTCACCATGCTGGGGATCATCATCGGCGTCCTGTCGGTGATCGTGATGGTGGCGGTCGGTGCCGGCGCCAAGGCGCAAGTCCTGGAACGCATCCGCAGTCTCGGCGCCAACGTGATGATCGTGGTCTCGGGGAGCGTCACCTCGGGCGGGGTGCGCATGGGTGTCGGCTCGCGCTGGACGCTCACCGAGGAGGACGGCAATGCACTGCTGCGCGACGTGCCGCAGGTGCAGGCGGCGTCGGGCACGGTGCGCGGCAGCGCCCAGCTCGTGGCGGCAGGGGTCAATTGGTCGACCGTCGTGCTGGGGGTCGGGCCGGGCTACCTCGAGGTCCGCGATTGGGAGCTGACCTCCGGTCGGGAGTTCACGGCCCAGGAATTCTCCGGCGCGGCCAAGGTGGTGCTGGTTGGTCAGACCGTGGTCAAGAACCTGTTCGGCGAGGATGCCGATCCGGTCGGCCAGACGATGCGCGTGAAGGCCACGCCCTTCACCATCGTGGGCGTGCTGGCCCGCAAGGGGCAAAGCGCACAAGGCACCGACCAGGACGACACCATCCTGGTGCCCGTGGCGACGGCCAAGCAGAAGGTGATCGGCACCAGCCGCGCCAATGCCCGGGCGGTCGCAGCGCTCATGATCAAGATCCGCAACGGCGAGGACATGTCGGAGGCCGAGCAGTCGATCCGCGAAGTGCTGCGCCAGCGCCACAAGCTGGGCCCGGGGCAGGAGGACGATTTCTGGCTGCGCAATCTCACCGAGGTCGCGGAGAGCCAGGCCGCGTCGGCGCGCGCCCTCGCGTGGTTGCTCGCCGCCGTCGCCGGCGTGTCGCTGCTGGTGGGCGGCATCGGGATCATGAACATCATGCTGGTGTCCGTCACCGAGCGGACCCGTGAGATCGGGCTCAGGTTGGCGATCGGCGCGCGCCGCCGCGACATCCTCGTGCAGTTCCTGATCGAGGCCACGACCCTCGCGCTGATCGGAGGCGCGATCGGGGTCCTGCTGGGCATTGGCGGCGCGGCCATCGCCGCCAATCTCGCGGGCTGGCCGACGCTCATCGGCTGGGACGTGGTGGCGGGGGCTGTTCTGTTCTCGGGCTTGATCGGGGTTTTCTTCGGCTACTACCCCGCCCACAACGCGTCCCGCCTGGATCCGATCGAGGCGCTGCGCCACGAGTAGCCGGCTCCGATCGATTCAGAGGGTCTGGTGCAAGATCAGTAATTGTTGTATATCAGTATTTTAGACTGTATTCTTACAGTAATACTGGAGACAATTATGGCGGCCTCCACCCTTTGGACGGGCTTCGTTTCTGAGCGACCCGCGGATCAGGCGCTGAAGCCTCGTTCCGATTGGGCGCTGTCCTGGCCGCTTGCGGTCGCCCTGATGCTGTTCACGGCGTTGATGGTGGTGAACGCCCCGCTTCTGCTCGCCGACCCCGACAGCCATTGGCACATCGCGATCGGCCGTTGGATCCTGGAACGCGGCACCGTACCCACGATCGATACGCACTCGCACTCGTTCTACGGCGAGCCATGGATTGCCAAGGAGTGGCTGTCGCAGGTGGTGATGGCGACCGTCTTCGACGCCGCCGGGTGGGGCGGGCTGGTGGTGTTCGCAGCCCTCATGCTCGCGGTGAGCTTCGGCCTGATGGCGCGGCTGCTGTTGCGCGACGTCGGTCCGCTGGTGGCGGTGGGCTTCGCCGTCGCGGCCGCGATCATGACCGCGCCGCACTTCCTCGCGCGGCCGCACATCATCGCGTTTCCGTTCATGCTGCTCTGGGTCGCGGGCCTCGTGCGCGCGGTCGAGGAGCGGCGGACCCCGCCCGCGATCCTGCTGCTGGCGATGCTGGCGTGGGCGAACCTGCATGGCGGCTTCACGCTCGGCCTCATGCTCGCCGCCGCCTTCGCACTGGAGGCGCTGCTCACCGAGAAGGACGACGCACACCGCCGGACGCTTTTCTTCGAATGGGCGAAGTTAGGCATCGCTGCGGGTCTCGTGTCCTGCATCACGCCCTACGGCGCGGAGTCGATCCTGGTAACCGTGCGAATCTTTTCGCTGGACGACGCGCTGCCGATGATCAGCGAGTGGCGCTCGCCCGATTTCCAGACGCAGCAGGGCCAGCTCGTGATCATCCTGGTCGGGCTCTACTTTGCCCTGAGCCGCGGCGTGAAGCTGCCGCTGTTCCGCACCATCTTCGTGGTCGGGCTCACCTATCTCTACTTCAAGTACGCTCGCAATGCCGAGCTGCTGGCGATGTTGGCGCCGCTCATCGTGGCGCCGGTGCTTGCCCGGCAGTGGCCGAGCCTCGTACCGGACTGGAGCGCCGCCGCCGCGAGCTTCGGACAAAGGCTGACCCAGATGGGTCGCCCGGCAGGGTCCAAGACGCTCGTGATGTGCTGCGTCGCGATGCTGGCTGTAGGAGCGTTGGTGGCCCGGTTCGGGGACCTCGCGCCGCCGAAGGAAAACACGCCCGACGCCGCGCTGCAGTTTGTGCGCGACAACGGAATCAGCGGCCGGGTGTTCAACCACTACGGTTTTGGCGGCTTCCTGATCCGCGAGGGCGTGCCGACCTTCATCGACGGCCGCGGCGAGCTTTTCGGTGGCGCGTTCATCAAGGCCTACGTCGAGGTCGCGAGCCTGCGCGGCAAGGAACCGCTGGAGACCCTGCTCGATCGCCACAAGATCGAGTGGACCTTGCTCTTGAAGGATCAGGCGGCCAACCGGCTGCTCGAGCGCCTGCCTGGTTGGCGACACGCCTATACGGACGACACCGCGACGATCTTCGTCCGCGAGCGGCCGTAGGCGGTCAGCTGCCCTCGCGCAACACGATCCAGAGCTGACGCGCGAGCGCGAGGAGTCGGCCATCCTCCGCATAGAGCGCGGTCGCGGAGTGCAGCTTGCGGCCGTCCACGCCCAAGCGCCAGCCGACAACGGCGCAGCGTTCACCGGCGCGCGGACGTTCGAAAATCTGCGCCGTCATGCGGCCGGTTAGCGCGGGTCGCCAATCATCGGGATCCTGAGCGGCCCAGGCGCCCGGACAGTCGAGCGTCCCCCAGACGAGCGGAAAGCCGATGCGGCCATCGGCTTCGGCATGATGCGGATGTGCGACATAGCAGGAGAGCGAGCGACCCGCGCCCGGTCCGGGTTCTCCCAGCACACGCAGGCCGTCGCCCACCGCGCGCTCGCGCCCGCAGACGATGCAGGTCCCGAACTCGCTGTCGGATCCACTGCCGCCGTCTCG
>Ga0194130_10007760_pt1 | contig 11683 bp, 20 predicted proteins | sample TA2KigsurfametaG_FD_160084 | JGI IMG/M metagenome (GOLD analysis project Ga0194130, IMG submission 160084) | Freshwater microbial communities from Lake Tanganyika, Tanzania - TA2015050 Kigoma 12 surface | ecosystem: Environmental > Aquatic > Freshwater > Lake | place: Tanzania: Lake Tanganyika... | reverse complement strand
TATCGCGCATCATGTCGAGCGTTAGCCATTGCTGGTCTTGCTTTTCAACCTCCCAATAATCGGCTGGATCGTCGTCGCAGCGGCCAAACAAGGTGCCCATTCGGCGGTGCCACACTGAATCGGCAGGGGGAGACTCGCTGTCGCTCAGCTTGGCACACGCCCACAGCACCCGGTCGTCCTGAATGTCGTCTGTGAAGGGCAGCAGGACGTACACGCACCGGGCCGTGGACACCAACGCCTGACTCCCAGACACGCTAAACATCAGCGCCCGGCCACGATTGGCCCGGTCTTCGGGCCTAGGCTTCTTCGTGTGGGCCACGATGACCAGCGCCGGACATTCGTCCCCTGGCGGCAGCATGGACCGGATTTCGGCCAGTTTGTCGACGATGTCTTTTGCCATGTCCTCGACGGCAACCGCCGTCCACGGGTCGACCACGATCACATCCGGTTGCCAGTCCTCCACAAGTTTTGCCAACTCACGTCGAAATTCAGGCCGGTGAAACGGCAAACCACCCTCGGGCGGCAGCGTCGTCCGAATCCATTGGTCAAATGCAACGCCTGGGTGATTTTGTGCCCGTGCCTGCACCTCACGCTTCAGCCGCATCGCCCCGTTTTCGCATTGCACGATGAGCGTGCGAAACTGCCGGTGGACCGTGCGGCCCATCCAGTAGCCGCTCCCAATGGCCCCAGCAATTGCCAGACTGACCGCCACCAGCGATTTCCCGGACCCAGGTGGCCCTGCGATCACGGTGATCCCTTGATACCCCTTCTGAATGTCAGTGTCGCCAACGAGGCCCAAACTTTCAACCGGGGTGTACGCAGCCAGTTCTTGGTCGCTGACCGCTTGGATCTGCGTGCGCCGTGGACGACCGATCCGGTCCGCCTTTTCGGCTAAGTCGCCAAACTCGTCCCGGAGAGTGTCCAGGCTCAGGTTGGGTTGCAGGGCTAAACTGGTCAGGCGCTCGCGTTTTTCCAGCGTCCAGCGCCGCAGCGCCTGCCGTTGAAGTTCCTCCAGGTAGGACGGAAAATTGGCCCATGACGGGGCCACATCGACCAACGACGGCAGCAATTCCAGCGCCCCCTTCGCCTCACCGTTTCGGTTCATCAGCGTCCGGCTGACCGTCACCAGGTCCACGGCGTGACGCTGGGTTCTCAGGGTCCGCATGGAGTCCAGGATCACCTGGTGCCGTGAATCCCAGAACAGGCTGGGCTTGAGCTGGCCGAGCAGCTCGTCCACCTCCGGTTGGGATTCCATGCCGGCCAACAGAACGCAGGACAACGCCCCGCGCTCGTCCACCTCCGAATACGGGATAGTCATCGGTCCCCCTTGTCGGTAAGGCCGGCCAAGCAGCACGCCAGCATGACGACGACAAAGACGATCAACTGAACCGCGCCGAAGATGGATTCGACAACGTTCATAGAGCCTCCTGGGTCATGGGCCGCAGGCTGAGCACCCCTCGCCGGGTGTATTGCACCGACCGAAGGACCAACGGGATCGCATCCGCCGCTTGCTCCGGCGTTTCGTAATAGGCCCTAGTATGCCGGTCCATCACGGACCACACGTCGCGGTTGAGCGACACCACCACAGCCACCCGGTAGCCCCGGTCCCCTGCGTCAACAATGTACGCCTTAAATTCAGGCCTCATTTTCCGGCCCTCCGTTTGGCTTCGCGCGTCGAAATGACCGACACTTCTTTGCGGCGGGGTCCGCCCGCGGCCATCCGCGCCAACGTTTTGCGACGGTGCTGAATGCGACGCGCCTCGGCGCGGATCACGTCGCCAGGGTCAAACACCGGCTCCAGGCCAATGTAGGAAACCGCCTCAAGGCCGAACTGGCGCTCAAAACGGACCACGGTTTTTTGGGAACAACCGCCTAGGCGGGCCGCTAAATCGCGGCGAGTAAGGAGTTCTGGTTTTGGATTCATTTTAGGAAGGTTTTTGGCTGCGCTGTCTTGTTTGTCAGATTTGTTAAAATTGGCAAGGACAAACGTAGACACACCCCTTCAATCTCTTACGTTGGGTCCATGAAAAAGCCGGGTCGCCAACTAGGTGCAGAGGCGTTTCGTTGCTACGTCGACGCCGAAGCGGGCAAGCAGATGACCGAGATCTGCCAAAAAACGGAACTAGGTCAGACAGAGTTGCTGAACAAAATTGTCAAGGCAGGCCTCCAGGCTCTGCACGAAAACGGTTCGACAATCACGTTGCCGCTCCGGTTTCAGGTGGTCCACGAAAAATAGGCAAACCTGGCATGACTGGCGATTCGACTCCTCACGGATGCACCAGCTTTCCCCTGAAAAAGGCCGCGCCACCAGACGCGCCCCTCACGGACATCCTCACGGATTTCGTGGCGGCGACGCAGGCGCTGGCAAGCCTAGGAACACGGCTGGCCGCGCTGGTGCAGAAAAGGGGACCGCAATTTTCATCTCTCCCACCCTCAGCCCCTGCAGCCCCTGTGCAGGAATCGCCGCTGGTCGTCGACGTCATCAACCAGCTCCTGGTCGCCAAAGCGCGCGCCGGTCGCAATGACGCCTGGATCCGGGCGCTGCGGTGCAGCCTGGAGCAGTTTTCCAGAAATGGCCGCGGTCGCCGAAGCCTGCACACCCTCACCGCCGCGGAAATCGAAGATTGGGTGCACCACCAAGGCTGGAGTCCGCGCACGGTCAAAAACCGATTGGCGCACCTCCAGGAACTGTGGCGCTTTGCCTTGGCACGCGGCTTTGTGACCGGCCCCAGCCCGGTGCTGAGCGTCGAGCGGCCCACAGCCTCCGCCGCCCCAGCCGTTGCTATCCACACGCCGGACCAGGTCCGCACCGTCCTCCGGGCCGCGCAAGCGCAAGACCTGAGTGTGATGCGCCATCTTGCCATTCGCTATTTTGCCGGCCTCCGCACCTCAGAAGCCCTGCGTCTGCAGGAACAGAACATTAAACCCCACCACATTGAGGTGCCCGGTTGGGCCTCAAAAACCCGCCAGCGCCGCTTGGTCGACATCCCCGACAACTTGCGCGATTGGCTGGCCCTAGGCGGTCAACTGCCCATGACCAACGAAAAACGCGCCCGGTGGATTGCCCAACGCGCCGGCGTGCCCTGGCCTCACAACGCTACCCGACACTCCTGGTGCTCCTACCATTTGGCCCTTCAGGAATCCGCTGCCCGCACCAGCCTTCAGGCCGGCCACAGCGAGGCCATGCTCTTTCGTCACTACCGCGCCGTTACAACTCAGGATCAGGCGAGGGAGTATTTTGAGATCCGCCCTCAGAACCGCTAGGGGGATTCTGCGGTGCAGGCGGAGTCCCAGAAAGCTCTCCAGGCATTTCCAAATCGTATTTTGATTTCAGCGTCGGCCAGTAAGGACTGGTCCAAGTCCCGTCAAACTGCAACGTGTCCACCTGGTCAACCGGATCCAACGACACCGAATTGGCCGGGCTATTAAAGGATTCAATCACGATGACACGAGCAGCGGTCAGGGCGTAATTGCAAGATTGAACAAGGGTGCTCATGTTTTGCTTATGTTTTCAACCACTGATATTTTACGGAATAGGTGAACGCACCAGCACCGCTGTGTTGCACCCACAAATTCATGCTAGGCTGAATTCCAGCAGAAATGACGTCGGTATTGGGCGGGCATTCAAATTTGACGCCCGTTTTCAAAACTATCAGGTGATTAATTGCCAACGCAGACACTGAACTTTCAGCAATTCTGTAATTAAATGTGCCGTCGTAGATTCTTAGTCGCACCGTGTCGACGCCAGGCACAACCGTAACCTGCATCAAAAACAATAGTCCTGTCGCTCCAGAAGGCGCTTGTATCAGCAACGTTTGGTTGGTCGTTCGTGACGCTGATGGCAGCCAAATGACCTCGCTCAAAATCTGGTTTTGATCGGCCGCCGCCGCCGCCATCCGCGCCAGCAGTTGCTGCGACGAATCCCCAATCTGCGGAATCTGAGTTGATAAAGCCTGGTTCATGGTTGGAAATTTGGTGGCACCTCAAAGACGCCACCCACAGCAATTTGTTCTGCAACAGTTGCAATTTTTGACACAAAACATTTTTGCCAAATGAGGCCGTCGACGTCAAACGTAGCCGAAAACGTTTTGAGTTGTTCAGATAGTAACCCTCCCCCGGGGCGGGGCGACACGATGGTGTCTTCCCAATTCAACCGCACCCGAAACGCACCATAGGGCTTGTCGCCCATTAAGGTTGGCGACGAATAGAAGGCACCCACAACCAGCGGCACATTTTCATTTTTGCCACCCGCATCCACGCGCACAACAGCGGCTGATTTGACCGGATTGCGTGTGCTCAGCGAAAACTGATTTTTTGGCACACCAATCGTGAACAGATCCTTAAAATCGGTGACAATTGTGGCTTGGTTTTGCAGTTGGATCGAAACCTGACCTGAAGCCGGTCTGAATTCGAACACGCGTCGTTCCTCAATGGCTTCGACGTTCGAAATGGCAATGTTGGGAGACCCTTGACGCTTCAAAACGTCTAGCGTTTGAGATTCTAACGCCTGCCGGTCCGCGCGGCGTTGCCGGTAGAGCAAAAACGCCACGACACTCGCGCCGCCCAAAATTAAAACGTTTTGCGTCATTTTCCAATCGACGTTTTGCCAGCTTCGATTGCTGAACGAATGACTTGGAGCATCAGATCAGACGTCGTCTGTTGCTCCACACCCGCAGCGCCCAGGGTGTGCGTGGCCCCATTGGCCGCTCGCAGACTGGCCACGACTTGTTTGGCGTCACCGAGCGTCGACACGCGCAACGTCGTTGTTCGCACCTGGTTGGTCCCGTCCGTCGAGGTGGTCGCGGTCTGCGTGACAGACGAGCACCCGCAGAGAATAGCCACCCCCAGGCAACAACCTAAACGTTGAACCCTCATTTCTTAGTGTCCTTCCGCCCTGGAGGTGGCAAATTGGGGTTTTTAATCCAAAGGCGCAGCCACCAGGCCAGCGTGGCGATAGCAACAACCAGCTGCACCCAGTCGTGGACGGCAGCGACCGCCGTGGCCGCGGTGGCCCCGGTCGCGGCCGTTGCGATCAATGGTTCAACGTTTCGAGTGTTCATGCGGTGTGTTTAAAAACAAGCACCAGAAGCAACAGCACCAACCACCAAGGGATGCCGTTGGTGTTGACCGGAGTCATGGACGCTGATTTAAGCGGGACGTCCGCAAATCCGGTGCGCTCGACTGCATCGTTGAAAACGGTCGCGGCGTTAGGGACCACACTAATCGTTGTCGCGCCCCGTTGCGGTCCCAATTGAGCGTTTAATTCAGGGACAGGATTGGTCATGGTTGGGTTGGTAATTGTGACGGTTGGCGCAGGCGGAGGGGGAGTCGGTTTGTCGCCTAGACCGTAGTTGTACCAGCGGTTGTTCAGGTTTTGAATGATCTCGACGAACGGGTCGTTGTAGATGGGAGCAACCGGTTGTCCAAATTGTCCACTGGACATGCGATATCGCAGATCAAATTGGTCTGTAGCGCCGGCCATATCATTTGGTTTTGAGAAAAATCGGCCCCAGAAAAAACACGGCGACAGCCACCAGTGCGAGCGGCACTAAAAACGATCCGGCGCGTCCTACGTTGGTGACCCCTTTGGACACCCCAGAGAGCACTTCGGCACCCGCGCCAATCGGTTCGGCGATGACGCCCGCACCATAGTACAGATCCAGCCCGCGTGAGTCCGCCCAAGCCCGGAATTCTGGATCTAAACGCCCTTCTAGCGGTGCTGAAAACAACCCCTGCTGCGACCAGGCTTCGTTCCACCTCAGCGCCGCTTCGCGCCGGCCGAATTTGGCTTCCAGCGAGTCGTACCAGCGTTGCCAATCGGTCAGTCCCCAATAAAAATCCGGACCCCAGTTGTCGTAGTTGGGCACCGCAAACGGGTCGCTTGGGTTTTGGGACGGTTTGCCAATGTCGGCTTGTCTGCCGTCGAATTTGGCCTGTTGCAGGGCTGCTTCTTCCGGCGTCATCAGCCCACGCTCAATCCGGCGCTGGTTTTCCTCGGCATTTCGACGCGACAATTCTTGCGCGCGTTTTTCCTCTGCGGCCGTCAGCAGATCAAAAAAAAACGAACTCATGCGCGCCTCCGTCTGAGCAGAAAAAACCCAAGGCCGAGCACGGCCGCACCGCCGGCAACATAAGCCCAGGTCGGGATCGGTGGTGTGTCGCCTGTGTTAGCGTTCAATCTGCCTTCGCCCATCGCAAAATTGGTGACGATGCTGGACCGCAGCCCAGCACCGGAATCAAACCGGGACCGAGACGAACCGGACGTGTCCCCGACACGCGACTCGGTCGAGCCCCCTTTTAGGTTCAGGCTTGCGCTTGTGGGAAGAGGCAGGGCCATAGGTCAACGGGTCAAAAACACGAGCGCTAGGGCCGCGCCGCCCACCAGCAGCAGCGGCTGCAACGTTTGAAGCGGTGTTTCGCCAGGAAACGTCACTCTTGTTGAGCCAATGTCAGAAAACCCTTGGCTGAACGACGTGGTGGTGTTGTACGAGTCGGCCGTCGTCTGAATTTTGGTCGACGCATCAACAAACGTCGACGTGTCGCCCCCAGAAAAAAGACGCATAATCTAAAGCCTTTCGTCGCCGGACCGGCAGCCCAGATAAAATCCAATGACCGGCTGGTTTCCGCTACTGGTGTAGGTGAAGTTGAAGGAGTTGACGACCAAGTTGAGCTGGTCAATCGACCCCTTCCACCGCAACGGGGCCATGACGATATCGAACCGCAGATATTGCGCGGAAGCGCCAAACTGACCGTTGTAGTACCGATCCACGATGCGGATGCAGTCAGACGAAACCGGCAGGTCGGCTCCGTTGTCCGGAGACGCTGAGTAGGCGGGCGTCGATGACGACTGAAAAATGTCCGTTTGCGCGACGGTAAACGTCGGCCACCCGCCAAACGTGCCGACACCCTGTTGGCCGTTGACCCAATTGGTCGACCACGTGCTGCCAACAATGTCGTTGGAAAAATAATTCCTCAGGTTGGCAACCACATTGCCGCTGTCGCGGAGCTGAATGGAGACGTCCAGGTCTAGGGATTCCGCGCCCGCGTGCCAAATCGAGGCGTAAATACTTTTGTATTCCAGCGCCCGCGGGACAGGCACCACTAGAGGTTCTCCGGTCGTCAACGGCGTTGCCGTATCAGCGGCCAGCAGCGACCGCCGAAAATTAAAAACGGTCGGCTGGTTTGCGCTGGGCATGAGCTAATTCCTCCGGGTCAACACGAGCAGCAGCACTACAGCACCGACGCCAATCAGCCCGAACGTGAGCATCTGCTGATTGTTTCGGGTTGTGTCCCGATCCGGCGGCGCATTGTTGGTGCGCCCCTCACGCTCCACGTCACCCCGCAGACGGTCCGCGCCGGCCGACGCCACATCGCGTAGGCCTCCGAAGAACGTGTCTTGGAGCTGTTCAGTAAACGAGGCCATGGCTTAGACGGTGGCGCCGCGTTTGACGAAGCCCTCGACCACCGTCGCAATCTGCGAGCGGCTCGACAGCAGCTTGTGGTAGGTGATGTGCACTGGCCTGGTTGCCGACGCCAAATCGTTGAACACAAGGCGGAATTTGTCGCCGCCCAGGGCATCTGTGTTGAGATCCGGGCAGGAGGCCAGGCTAAACGCGTCGCTGCCAGGAAGGTCCGTCAAGAAATCAAAAAACGTCTCACCTGCGAACTGACGGTTTTGCAGGGCCGGACTAGCGGCACTGCTAATCGCCGCAGCAGCCGTCGTCGACTCACCCTGGGGATACACCAGCTGGGCGGAAATATCATTGTACGACTGCTGAAAATTCTCGTCGGTCTTGATCAAGACTTCTCGGCCGTATTCGACCCGCATTTGTCCGCCGCTGTTCAGCAGGGTTGACCGGGTCGTTGCAGCAGCAATGGCTGCGGAAAATCCCTGCACCAGGAACCCGGTGAGAAACCCGCCCGACGTGAATTCGTACGGAACGTTCGCTGTCGCGCTGGTCGAGAATCCCGTGTCGGTCCGAAATTCAGACCGAATGTAGGGATACGAATCAGGAACCTCGGCCAGGTGGACCTGCACCAGCGCCGGCTGCGTAGGCGCATACGTCGGCGGATTGGTCGTAAACACGGTTCCGCCTGCAGTGATGTCGTTGAGGTCGACCTCCACATAGGCGTCGTTGGCGGAATACGTGGAACTCAGAGGATAACTGAGCACCTGGCGGAACGGTTCCTGCAACGACGGGTGCCGGATCGGCACAAAAAAGGTCAGCTGACAGGTGGTGCTCACCGGGAATCCAGCGGCCGCATAGCCTCGCTGCGTTTCCCGGTCCAGGTTCAGCCCAAGCTGCCGGATGTAGCTCAAACAGGCCGGGCCGCTGATCTGGACTAGATTTCGCTGCCCACCGCCGGCAGGCCCGTCGTTAATGACGAGGCGGATTTCCTTCACAATGCCTGCTAGTCCGGCCCAGGCCGCGCCGGTAATGGCCGTCGCTGCGGTGGTGACCGACAGCTTGAAGCTAAACCCCTCCAAACGACGCCGTTCCTGTTTGACCAAGAACCGGATGGTTTGGGCAGCCGTCCCGGAGGGAGCGGTCTGAGGCAACAAAATGTCTTTACGTTGAGCGAACAGCATTGAATGGAGGGGTTAAGTTTTAGGCCGTGGGATACACGAGGTCGCGAATCGCTTTGACGCGGTTAACAATCGCCAGGGTGATGATGGTGATGACCATCGGCCCAATGAAACGCTGGAGGTTTGCCATTTTTTTGACTCAAGCGCCGGGGTTCAACTTCGCCTGGGGGTACAGTCCCAATTCCAAAATTGAATCCCGACGTTGGAGCAAGCGTTGCACGTTTATTGTCTGTCCGGGAATCGGCCACACCCCCCCAGTTTTTGCGTATTTACAGGCGAACAGATCTGATCTATTCACCCACTTATGAAAATCAGCGTTTGCCTCACCGGCCACTGGCAGAAATTTGTCACCGAAAACCTAGCGTGTGGACGCTATGGCACCGTGTCCGAATTGGTGCGTTCGGCCCTGCACACGTTGGAGTGTGATCTGATCAAAACACGCGACCGCTCAACCGCTGACCGTTCTGCAAATTCCAGCTCTCAAAAGTCCCCAAAGGCAGGTTTGAAACGCGCAAGCCGTCTGCGCCCAGGCTCTCGACGGTTCGCAACGCGTTCGAGCCCTGAAGCCTGAATGCGACAAATTCCGTCGCTTCGTTGAGCACCGCTTCGTTGAGTCTGTTCGGCCGTTGAACCGCGAACAGCGTGTCCAGTGACCGGACGCGCCCGGTTTGAATGCACTCAGCTAGGCTTTGCGGGATGGTCGTCGCGGTGCAGTATCGCCAGACCTCGTCCACGAGCAGGCATTTGCGGCCTGCCCGTTGTCCCGCAACCTGGTAGGCCCAGGCGCAAAACCAGTCGAACCCCTGGCCGTGCTTGCCAGGGAACATCACGTTAGGATCAAACACAATCCAACCGTCTTCTACCGCCAGCGCCAGTTCCTGCGGGGTTGTAGCTGCTGGAACGCCTAAACGGGTCGACAACTGGCCGTCGGCATCCCAGACGAGACGCAAGGCTAGGCTGCGGTCGTGGACTAGGTACCGGAGCGCAAAGGTGGTCTTGCCACTCCCGGACACGCCAGCCACCAGCGTGCAAGCCCGTCGTGCCCCGAAGTCCATCATTCCGCGTGAGACGCCTCGACCGGAGGCACCGCGTTAGACTCTGTTCCGTTTTTGGGTCGTGCTGCGATCTCGTCCAGTTTGCGGGCTAGGATGGTCCGCCCGGCGAAAATAGACGCAACGGCAGTCGCAAGCGCAATGGCTGGCGCGTGTTCCGCCGAAATGCCGGCTGAATTGAGGGCCTGCGCTACAACCTGCGGCCCCGTGGTGGTGATTGTCGCCTTGGCGACAGGATTCCAGGCTGCGTCTTTCTCGACCTGGGCCGCTAGTTGCCCGTCGATGGCAGCCGCCTTGGCCCTCAGAGACGCGACATCCAGTTTTTCGACCTCAGGAACCACCGCCTGAAACAGCGGAGACAACACACCCGCATCCCAAGGCACAGGGCCCAACGGAGCCCCCACAGGCACACCCGGCGTTGAACCAGCGTCCGGTGCCACTCGATGCGTTCCAGGAGTTGAATGGACCAACTCTCGTTGAATGCGTTCCACGTCCTGGGCAGCACCCGGTTGCCCAGCAGCAGCCAGGCGTCGAGCACGCGCCAACCTATATTTCTGTCGCCACCGCTCCCGGTCCTCTGGGCTCGACCGAGGCGTTTTGAGAGGCGCAACAGCACCTGCTGCACCAGGCGTTGGTGCCGGACCGCCTGGTCCCATTCCAAGATCCAAGGATTCACTCATGGGCGGGGAAATATTTGTCGAGCCCGTCCAACCAGGATCGTTTTTTGGTTTCGGCAGGTGTGGGAGGGAACTTCAGGCGCTTGTTTTCGTCCTCCAGTTCTGAAATGCGCCGCTCGCGGTCTTTGGCAACGCTTGACAGGGTGTCCCGCTCTTGGCGGAGCCGGACCAGCTCGCCAGCGTCCTCTGACGCTGGAGCCTGGGAGACCACGGTCGCTGCTGGAGGAGCAGCAGGAGCAGCGACAACAACCGGCTGTTTTTCAGGTGGGAGAGGTTCTGCGTCGGTTGGATCAGGTTTTGGGGAGGGTTTCTCGTTCATCGACGCCCACTCTAAATTTCTCACCCTTTGTCCGGGAACTCCCCACACCCCTACAAAAAAACGTCTCTCTCACCCCCCGCGCCTAGGGGTGTGAGCGGGAGAGAAAATGGTTTTCTCTCTAACCCCTGAGAGAGACGAGACACCTTTTACCTATTCCACCCTCAAAATAACGTCTCAGTTTTTCTCACGTCTCACCCCTAGTTCCCCTGAGAGAGAATTCCAACCCTACGGCACAAAAAAACCCGGAGGCGTTGACCTCCGGGTTTTGCCAAAACGCTAGGCTCAATCCAGCCACGACACCATGCGGCCTTCGGTGTGGAGGTGCGCGGCAAACGGAGCCCGTGTCAGCAGCCGGTACACGGTCGACGCCCCTTTGCCTTGGTTGTGCTTGTCGCACAGGCGCTCCACTAAACGTGACCGGGTCATAATGCCATTGCCCAGGCTATCGCGCATCATGTCGAGCGTTAGCCATTGCTGGTCTTGCTTTTCAACCTCCCAATAATCGGCTGGATCGTCGTCGCAGCGGCCAAACAAGGTGCCCATTCGGCGGTGCCACACAGAGTCGGCAGGCGGCGATTCGCTGTCGCTCAACTTCGCACAGGCCCACAGCACCCGGTCGTCCTGAATGTCGTCGGTAAACGGCAGCAACACATAAACGCACCGCGCCGTGGACACCAACGCCTGCGACCCGGACACGCTAAACATCAGCGCACGACCACGATTGGCCCGGTCTTCAGGTCTCGGCTTTTTGGTGTGCGCGACGATGACCAGCGCCGGACATTCGTCCCCTGGCGGCAGCATGGACCGGATTTCCGCGAGTTTGTCGACGATGTCTTTTGCCATGTCCTCGACGGCAACCGCCGTCCACGGGTCGACGACAATCACGTCTGGTTTCCAGTCCTCGACCAGTCGCGACAACTCTCGTCGAAATTCAGGCCGGTGAAACGGCAAACCACCCTCGGGCGGCAGCGTCGTCCGAATCCATTGGTCAAATGCAACGCCTGGGTGATTTTGTGCCCGTGCCTGCACCTCACGCTTCAGCCGCATC
>Ga0194130_10007757_pt1 | contig 11685 bp, 10 predicted proteins | sample TA2KigsurfametaG_FD_160084 | JGI IMG/M metagenome (GOLD analysis project Ga0194130, IMG submission 160084) | Freshwater microbial communities from Lake Tanganyika, Tanzania - TA2015050 Kigoma 12 surface | ecosystem: Environmental > Aquatic > Freshwater > Lake | place: Tanzania: Lake Tanganyika... | reverse complement strand
ATCGGTATCCATAACCGATTCATGGACGCACGCAGAGCTTTTTCTGCACGCTTGCGAGGTTGAAAGGCCTCTGGGGTACCATGGGCAGCGTCTCCATTGATGGCTTCGCGATCTCCAAGGTCTTCTTCGTACGCGGATTGGTAGCCGAACATCCAGTGCATGGTTGTGGCCACGCCGACGACCATGACGATTGAGGAAAGCATCGACGAGACCATGGTCAGTTCCCAGTCGAGCAGCACCAACAGAGCGCGGGTCACAACGAGCGACCATTGAACAACAGCGATCGTAATCAAAGCCCAGCGCCAAGACCGGAAGCCGATCAAGACGAGGGCGATCAAACTGATCGTTGAGTAGATAGCAAGTCGATTACCGTCTTGTTCGATTTCACGAAATCCTTCATCGACCATAGCCAGGTGGCCGACTAGCAGGCCACCAGGGGTGCTTTGAGAAAGTTTCCGAATTTCAGTGAGTGTGCGCGATGTTTCGACACTCGGGTCGAGGAGCACACCGATGGCGACGAGGTCGGTATTTTTTGCGTGGGTTTGTCCCGTGAACAATTCGCGGTACCTGCCCGCGAGTTGATTTTTGGGATCGACCAGCGGGTGTTGCGGGCGTTTTCCCGAAAGTTGGCTCAGTAGTGCGCTCGGCCCGCGAAGGGTTGAGAGCATTTCGTCGACACGAGAGAGGTCGAGAGCGTAGTTAACGCCATGGATGGACTCGATCGATTTGCGCACTTCCGCGGCACGGTCGATTCCTGTTCCATCCGAACTCCACAACGTTTTGTCGCGATAAGCAAATACCAGAAAGTGCGAGACACCGAATTCGGATTCGAGCCGCTCAAAGGCTAACCGATCGGGGTCTGCTTGGGGGAACATCCTCTCCAAGGAGCGGTCGAGATGGAGCGACTGCGAGTAGGGTAACGATCCTAGCAGTAGGATTACCGCGATGGTGAACCAGATCCAACGATACCCGATAATCACGATAGGATGGGTATCCGTTTGGATTCATAATAGTCGCGGACGTCGATCCATTGCATTCCTGCACGACGGGCTGCTTCGATACCCAAATCTGCATCTTCGAAGACCAAACAGTATTGGGGAGGGATGCCTAGGCGTTTGGCGGTCTCGAGAAACACGTCTGGTTCCGGTTTGTGTTTCGAGGTGTCTTCGGCAGACACTAACACATCAAACCAATCGACGATGCCGACATGGGTCAATTGCTTCTTGATGATGTCCCTAAAACCGCCGCTGGCGACAGCGATCGGCTTTTTACCGCGCAAGCGATCTGCGACTTCGATCACCATATGGATCGGCTCCAACAAATGGATCAGTTCGAGGAACGCTTCTTCCTTTCGCAGTGCTGTCGCATGCGGGTCGACGAGGACTTTTTGTTCATGAGCCAGCATCTCGATGATGCGATGGGTCGGCATTCCTCCCAGCGAATAAAAGCGATCTTCTTCGAACACCAGTCCGACTTCGGACATGGTTCGATGCCATGCTAAGTAGTGTATTGGCATCGAGTCGACCAACGTACCATCGCAGTCGAAGATGACCGCTGTTGCTGCATCGATTTTTTCCCAGGGAATCATTCGCCAGATCCTAGGGTCACGGGAACTTGAAGGGATTTTCCCTCGCGAATCACGTTGAGCGCGACTGTGTCGCCCGCCTTCTTGGTTTCGATCACACTCAACAAATCGTCGGCTTGCTTCACCTTTTGGCCATCGATGGAAATGATGAGGTCTGCTTGGCTGTGGTCGACGGTTTCTTGTTCAAATACCCCAAAACCGCGACGTACCTTTCGCCGTTCTACCCGCGAGCCTTGTAATCCCGCTTTTTCAGCGGGACCGTTAGGGGTCATATTAACGATCAACAAGCCGCGCTCGGTCTCGAAGACTTGAAGGATCCCAATCGTAGGACGTGCGACGCGGCCGGTGGCGATCAATTGCGGTACGACGCGGCTCATGGTGTTTACCGGAATGGCGAAACCGATCCCAGCGTTATCGCCACTTCGGGTTGCAATAGCAGTGTTCATTCCGATCAATTCACCGCGTGCGTTGACCAAGGGACCGCCCGAGTTGCCTTGGTTCAGCGCAGCGTCGATTTGGATGATCGAACGGATCGAACGACGGGTCTTGGAGGTGATTTGGCGATTGAGGCTGGAGATGATCCCAGTACTCATGGTCCGTTCGAGGCCGAATGGATTCCCGATCGCGATGATGTGTTGACCGACACGCAGGTTGCTCGAGTCTCCCCACGTGATAGGAAAGAGAAGTTCGACCGGAGCTGAAATCTTGAGCACTGCGATATCGTTATCGGGATCTTGCCCGACCAATTCAGCAGGGAACGATTCGCCATTGAAGAGTGTGACGTTGATGTCCCGGGCTCCTTCGATCACGTGATAGTTCGTCAATACGTGACCTTGGTGATCGATGATGGAGCCACTGCCGTTGCCTTCGATCTCAGCAACGAGCAAAAAAGCTTCAGGACGTACAGCGCGTGTGGAGATATTCACGACGCCGCGATTGACCGCCTCGTAGACAGCAACATGGACTGCTTCTTCGGTCGTGGTTGGAATAAATCCTTCGGGGAGTTGGAGAGCAGGTGGAAAGGCCATCGGTGCCCCGTCTGCCGGTCCAATCACCAACCCTGCTTGCTGGCCTGCAGCGAGAGCCTGGCCCTGCGCAAGTTGGCCCTGCGCAAGTTGGCCCTGCGCAAGTTGGCCCTGCGCAAGTTGGCCCTGCGCAAGTTGGCCCTGTGCGATCGCGGGTGCCTGAATGGCAGGCGCTTGAACGACAGGTGGGGTGTCGCGTTGGGGGGAGGCGAATGCCAACGGCGTTTCCAAGTCGGAGTGAAGGATCCAACCTGCGAAAAGCCCTGCTCCCAGAATCAAGCCTGCCGTGATCGCTTTCCGAATCATTTCCTTTGCCTTCGGTCGGGGATGGTGTACTCGAGTATACTGACACATCAGTGTATCGTGCCCCGCTCGATCGGCTAGGTAGCTTGATCGTCGGCTAGGTAGCTTGATCGGCGGCTAGGTAGCTTGATCGGTTAGAAAGACACCGAGTTGTTGGCTGCTCTAGGAGCAAGTCGCAGCGGTTTAGCTGAAACTCCGTCGGAGGATGTATGACCATGTCGGATGAAGTAAACAGGATTCCACGACAAGTTCAACTGGAGAGGGATGCCCTAAAAGCGAGTTTGGAAATGGGCCGAATTCGTCGGATTATTTTCGGTTCTTTCCTTGTCCTGGCAAACGCCGGCCTGTTTGGGGGGACTCGCTCATGGGGTACCGATGCATTCGTCAATGCTAGCAGCGACTCCTCGAATCGACCCAATATCGTTTTGATTTTTGCGGACGATCTCGGTTACGGAGACTTGGGGTGTTTCGGAGAGACCCGATGGAAGACGCCGCACTTGGATTCGATCGCGGAGCGAGGGGTTCGCTTTACTGACTTCCATTCGTCTCAGCCGGTATGTTCGGCATCGCGTGCGAGTTTGTTAACAGGTTGTTACGCGAATCGTCTTGGGATTCACGGGGCATTATTTCCTGCCAGCAAGAATGGTATCCACGAGGACGAAACGTTGCTTCCAGAACTGCTTAAGCCGTTGGGGTATCGGACAGGAATGGTCGGTAAATGGCATCTGGGTCACCACGAGAAATTCTTGCCGCTGCAGCATGGCTTTGATGAGTACCTCGGCCTTCCTTATTCAAATGATATGTGGCCACACGGTGCTGGTTCGAAACCTAGTTCGTATCCACCGTTACCTTTGTTCCATGGGAACCAAGTGATTGACGAGGACGTAGATGCAGAGGATCAGAAACTCCTCACGCAAAGTTATGCTGATTTTGCCGTCGATTTTATTCGTCGTGCGCAGAAGGATCCTTTTTTCCTGTACTACGCACATACCTTTCCACACGTGCCATTGTTCGTCGGGGCCGAGCATGCCGGCAGGTCCAACGGGGGGCTATATGGAGATGTCCTCGAAGAATTTGATGACACGGTCGGAAGGATATTGAAGGAGTTAGATGCGCAGGGGATCACAGAGAAGACCTTGGTGATTTTTACGAGTGACAACGGGCCATGGTTGACGTACGGAGATCACGCGGGCACGGCGAGGGGACTGCGCGAAGGTAAAGGAACTGTGTATGAGGGAGGAGTTCGTGTACCGATGGTCGCACGGTGGCCTGGCAAGATACCCGCTGGGAGTGTTCAGCACGAAACAGCGATGACGATCGATCTCTTACCGACGATTGCAGGGATTGTCGGAGCTCAGTTACCGAGTCGCAAAATTGACGGTTTGAATATCTTCGATTTGCTAACGTGCCGACCGGAAGCGAAATGCCCACACGAGGTCTTTTATCATTATTACCGTGTGAACGAGTTGCAGGCGATCCGAAGCGGCGTCTGGAAATTGATGCTGCCACACGAGGTGCTGTGCATTGATCCCAAGGATGCGGGCTCCGGTGGCAAACCTGGAAAGTCCATTGCTCGAAAGATCACACAGCCGGAACTATATCGCTTGGACTTGGATTTAGCCGAGTCGAACAATTTGGCCGACAAGGAGCCGGAGGTTTTGGCGAGATTGCTTCGTTATCGCGACGAAGCACGCAAGGACTTGGGGGATTCATTGGTTAAGGTTCAGGGTGCAGGGGTTCGCGAGCCGGGTATGGTTCCTCCCTAGTCCCGTAAAGGCTCCGTATTGGGAGGGGAGAGTTGGTGGAACGAGTGATTGGTTTTCTCACCAGTCGCTAAAGGCTTGGTCCATGTGATCTTGTAGCGCATTGATCGCATGCATCAATTGGATCCATTTGAGGAAAGCTTCCTTGGTCGGGATCTTGGTTCGATCCTTTCGATGAAAACCTCGTTCGCTCATTCCGATCGAATCGCCCAGTCGAAACAGTCCTACGTCGGCTTGCTCACGCAGCTCGTTTTCGATTTGGCTGTTTCCGTCGTCCACAGAATCGATCAGTGGATCGAAGGGAGTCGCGGTCTCAGGTGTGTTGGCGTCGGATGGTCGCGATGCCGATCGGGTTTGCTCGCTGGAAAGCAGTTTGGAAGCCGACTGACCCAAAGCACTGCGATCTACTCCACTGCGATCTACTCCACTGCGATCTACTCCACTGCGATCTACTCCACTGCGATCTATGTCGCGGCTATCAGCACCACGGTAACCCATAACGCGGTGGATTGCCCAAACCGCTGCAGACTCTTCGTCGTAGCTATCGACAATGCCTCGGAATGAACCGCTTTGAACATAGAATTTAGCCATCGTTTTCCTCTTGGATCTGCTCACGTGTATTGCCGTTGGTTCCGGCCAGGAAAATTCTGGACGCGACATGCGGCGGGTGGAAATGCTGCCTCGTGGAGGTCTGTCGTTCCCACGCAAATAGCATCGGCACATCCCTGGACACGTTAGGTCAACTCCGTTCGGAAACTCCTTCCCAGGTGCAAAGAAATTCATTAGTCTACGTTTGTGCGATTTGAATCTCTTAACGATTTACTGACCGAATGATTGGGATTGGAATCGCCGCATCGGTACGATGCTAGCTTGATGGCTTAATTGGAGAAGGTGCTCATGGCTATGGCGACAGAGGTGGGTTTGCAGCAGTCGATCGCGATTCCCGAGACATGGGGGCACCGGCATCTACTGGGACTGGAGCATCTGACTGCGGATGAAATCACGTTGATTCTCGATTATGCCGATAGGTTGCAAGCTGCGACCGAGTATGGTCGGCGCAAGCTTGATTTGCTCAAGGGGAAAACGGTCGCCAATCTCTTTTTTGAAAACAGCACTCGAACTCGCAATAGTTTTTCGCTGGCAGCCAAGCGGTTGGGAGCGGACACGGTCGAGTTTTCGTCGTCGGGATCGAGTGTTTCCAAGGGGGAGACATTGATCGATACCGCGAAAACGATCGAAGCCATGATGGTCGATGCGGTGGTGGTGCGGCACAGTTCGCCAGGGACCCCTCATCTCCTCGCTCGAAGTCTCGACTGCAGCGTCATCAATGCCGGAGATGGGCCGCATGAGCATCCTACCCAAGGCCTTCTCGATATTTTGACGATTCGACAAAACCGAGGGTCGCTCCGCGGTTTGACGGTCGCATTGGTTGGGGATATCGCTCACTCCCGCACAGCTCGTTCCAACATATGGGGGCTACTGAAGCTCGGTGCTCACGTTATTGTTTGCGGACCGGCGACCTTGGTCTCGAAGAATTGGGAGAAGCTCGGGGTCGAGGTGGCTTATGATCTCGACAAAATACTGCCCCGTTGTGATGCATTGAATCTGCTCCGGATCCAATTCGAACGGCAAGCGATTCGGCCCTTTCCGTCGGTGCACGAATACACGTTGCTTTACGCGATGAATCAAGAGCGACTGCGACGCAGCAAACCGGAGATCATGATCATGGCACCCGGTCCGATCAATCGCGGCGTTGAGTTGACACCAGAGGTGGCTGATGGGCCTCAGTCGGTGATTCTCGACCAAGTCACCAATGGGATCGCCATTCGTATGGCAACGCTGTGGTTGCTTCTGGGGCGCTCGCATCCGATATTACCATTTCTTTGCTAATGAATCCTTGAAATGGCTGTCTTGGTAGTCACGATTTCGATGATACGACGACGTTTCTACACGAGTCGGACATCGAGGCGGGTGCAGGTAATGGCCCCCCCGAAGCACCTCGCCACGTCGCGATGGTCGGAACGGGGTCTCAGCTGATAATTGCTGCGGTAGATGATTTTTTCGAGCGACAGGCCTTGTTCGGGCTGCGTGAATCGCTCGAGATGCTCGTATTCGAAGTGGAGCATGTCGGGTTCCGGATCGCAGTGAGCTAAAGGGAGGATGATCTCTGAGTTATCGACTACCGGTAGATTGATGTTCCAAAATGTGGTTGGCTCGAGAGTTTCCTGAGCGAGAGATTCGAAGGCAAACCGTGCGCGCTGACCACTTAGAACCCAGTTGCGCTCTCGGTCTCGCCTCAAGTACTGCGAAATCGCCATGGAACGGTAGCCCAGCAGTGTCGCCTCACGCGCTCCAGCTACGGTTCCGCTGTAATGGATATCGACTCCTAAATTGCCACCCTCGTTGACTCCAGAGAGGACCCAATCGGGGCGGATACCAAGCCAACGCACGGCGACTCGCACGCAATCGGTCGGGGTTCCTGAGACAGACCAGTCCTTTGGAGCCATTTGCTGGACGTGCAATTCCTCCGCCGTAGTGACAGAGTGGGAGCAACAACTCCGAACGGAGTCAGGAGCAATCACATAGACGTCACCGATCTCACGCATCGCGGCGGCAAACTCCTGCAATCCGCAAGCCTCGTAGCCATCATCGTTGGTTATCAGTAAGATCACGGTAAATCCTAATCAGCTGATCGCCAAGCTGCAGAGCAGGTCGCGAGAAGCAGACAAAAGTTGCTCGTAGTCGTACTCTTCGACATCCTCGCCAAGCAGTTCGACTTCGTAGTAGCCGTCATACCCATACCGTTCGATCGTGCGAATGATCTCAACGATCGGTACACTACCGTGACCGAGCATGCATCTGTTTTGCAATCCAAGGGGGGCGGTTTTCGAGTCGGCGCACTGAACCAATCGGATAAAGGGAACGACGCTCGGAAGCCAATCGAAGGCTTGGGTGTCTTGGGCTAGGTGGTAGCAATCAAATACAATCCCGAGATTGCTACGACCGACCGTCGAGATGATCTCAAGCGTGTCCGGTATATTGGTCAAGAACGTGAAATCATGAGCGCAGCCGGAATGCATGGGCTCGACGGCCAATTGTACCCCGAGTGCTTGAGCGCATTCGGCTAGTTCCTTGAGGGCTGTCGAAAAAAGTCGCTTCGCGTGGCTGCGCGTGTGACCTGCCCTGGAACCAGCGAGCACGGTCAGGCAATCCGCTTCGAGATCCGCTGCGATTTGGACCGCATCGAGCGCATCGTGAAGGGATTCCCGAAACGTACGACCATCGTGCCCGGTAAAGCCACCCGCCCAATGAAGGCTCGAGACGGACATTCCCAACTCATGAAGGAGTTCCCGCCCTTTGGCTTCGCCACAATCCGAGAGTTTCGGACGCCATACCCCGATCGCTTCATAACCATGTTGCTTGTACCTCATCACATCGTCCTCGAAACTCCAACGCAGAGTGGAGAGTTCGAGCACCGATAAACGCGAGGTCCAAGGCTTTCGCATCGATGGCTCCGAAGGGAATAAGCGAACGGCGGTCTCAGGCTGGCTGGAAACGCCAGGCGGGGCAGTATGCCGTTGCCTCACCGCCAAGTAAAGCGGAGTTTCTGAATTTGAAGTTAGCCTCAAGATACCCCAGTCAGCAAGAAAAGGAACGTTGGTGTCGGCCAAAGAGGATTCAGGCAATCGAGGTTGCCGAGAAACTCGACGCGGCCGCGCGAAAACTGCTTAGAAAGGTGGCAGCAGAGATCCTGTCCCGGAACTAACACGAAAATGTTGGTTGAAATTGCTGTCTTTTTTTTCGGCAGTCTCTGGCGTCCGGTGTCGCTTACTAATCGCTCTTTGGCGTCTAATCCCCCATTAGTTGCCGATGGTTCGGTTTGCTGGCGGGCTTCGTCTCAACGCGACGGGGAGGCTTTTCAAGTGTCGCGTAGCCATTGGCACATGCCGTGCATTGCCAACTTCTTGTCCGGAGCAGGGGCGAGCGAGCGGGTGCGTCTGATCGATCTCGATCCAAACCGAACATGAAACCTGAGACGTCGCGTTGATTGCGGGATCGGCTGGAAGAGGGAGAGGACTTTCAGCTGGTTTTGTTCGACGCGGCGTCTTTTTTTTCGGATCTATCTTCAGGCCGAACGGATTTCCGTCTACGATCCCAGGGATGAGCAATCCCCCCTCCGACAAACTGGTCCTTGAGAGCCCTGGTGGGTCGCCTACGGTGAGCCAGCAGAACGATAAAACCGATGCTTCTTCGCCGTCGGGAGTGGCTCGATGGATCACGTCACTCGTTTTGTGGCCATGGTTGCCGTGGACACTGTGTATGTCGTACTACGTGGCGCAACCTCCATTGCAATGGCCTATCGGAGGCTGGCTCAGTTGTGTCCTCTTCGCGATCGGGGTGCATCAGCGAGTGCATCGGCATCCTGGCGGTTTTACGAAGCGTGAATTGCTTTCGGCTTGGTTGGCTGCCAGCGTGATGTGGCTGGCGTTGTTACAGGGAATACGGTTGGCCTTCTGGCCGTTGACTGCAGGCTGGATCGCATTGTCGCTTTATTTGGCGATTTATGTACCTGTCGCTTTTGTAATTGCGACCAGTCTGCGTCGATGGTTTCGCTTCCCCTTGCCATTGTCATGCGCAGTTGCTTGGACGACCTGTGAGCTGATTCGGTCGTATATGCTGACCGGCTTTGCAGGCTGCACATTGGCTCATTCTCAGACTCCATGGCCGGTAATGCTACCGTTAGCCTCCCACTTCGGTGGATATGGTATCGGCTTCATGATGATGCTCACCGGTGGTTGGTTGGTAGAGCGAGTGGTAGAGTTTCGATCGCAGGTGCGAGGGGAAAACGATCGATCCGTCAACGCAAAGGATCCGGCAGGTAGGTCAACGAAGGGCGTCAAATCTGTAACGGAGGAATCCGAAAATGAGAATCGTTTCCCGTCGAGATCGTCGAAGTGGGATCGGTTTTCCCATAGCGTGACATCGTTCACGATCGCACTGTGGTTGAGTTCCAGTATCCTGGGTGTTCGCGCTCGGGATGCGTACATCGAGGGTCAGAAACCGATCAAGCCTTTAGGCCGATTTCTTCTCGTCCAGGACCTGATGCCGACGATGTTTGAAGCGACGCAGGAACTGGTTGATCGAGGCTGGGCTCAGTATGAGCGAACGACCCGTAGCGCAGCGCACGACGCATTGCAGAGCGGCCCCGTCGACTTGGTGATTTGGCCGGAAAGTGTCTTTGCCGGGACGGCTCCCTATATGATTTGGGACCGAGGGCCGAATGTGCCGTCGCAATTGAACATGGATCGAGAGAAGCTGGATGTGGTTTATCGGAACTTGAGCCTAACGCATCTCGCAAAATTGCAACGGCTCACCAAAGTTTTCGATGGTCGTCCACCGAAGTTTTTGATGGGGACCGATGTTTGGAATGTTCATGATGGAGAATTGCAGCGTTACAACGCGGCCCTTTGGATTGATCCTAGCGAACGGGCAGCCGCTGGTAGTGAATCGGAATCAGAGTTCTACGCAAAGAATCACTTAGTGATGTTTGGAGAGTACATCCCGATCTTGTCATGGATCCCCGGAGCCATGCAAGCGTTGGGGCTTGGCGAATTGGCTAGCGGTAAGGAGCCAAAGGCGTGGCGGCTTGCTAACGGTACGCGAGTCGCACCGAGTGTTTGCTTTGAGGATTTTGTCCCGCATCTCATGCGTTCCCACGTTCAGAGGTTGATTCGTTCGGGGAGTTCTCCGGACGTGCTTGTGAATATCTCCAACGATGGTTGGTTTCGAGGATCGAGCATTCTCGACCACCATTTCAACAGCGCTATATTGACTGCTGTGGAAAATCGGATGCCACTTTTGGTGGCATCTAACACGGGGATTACTGCCTGGGTGGACGGAGATGGCAGGGTGGTGAAGCGATTGCCGAAAATGGAAGCAGGATGGATCCTTGCCGAGCCTGTCCCGGACGGTCGTGTTGGTTGGTGGGCTTGGTGGGGGGATTTACCGGTGCGAGGAGTCGCTGCGATTGGGTTGCTCCCATGCATCTCTTGGTTTTTTCGCCGTTTCCGTTCAAAAGGGAATTGATCGTTATGGAGTCTGTTGGGGGATTGATCCGCTGGAGTCGATCCGGGAAATTAGCTTGGAGAGCAAATTCCGTTAGCGAATGTAACCCTATCAGCCGATCGATCTTCCGTGTTCCAGCAATTCTTTAATCGTGTTTCCCACGCTCCCACTAATCCCAGCCAACGTTCTGTAGAACCTCCGTTCGATGTTGCCGATTTATACAAAGGGCCGGCGGAATCAGGGCAGAGTGAGTCGACGGCAGCATTGCCCCTGGATGAAAAACTGCGGCAGGCGTACTTCTGGATTGTGAACCACGCGATCATCAGTCCGTTTTACGACATCGAATACAACGACGGTCCCCCACAGATGTATCCGATCGGCGATCGACGCGATCAAGTAGTCCTACCGTCAGGGCAAAGTTACTGCAGTTTCGTTTTGCTTCCTTTATTGACATTCGCAGTGCGTGCGAAATGCTTGCTGGTGGGCGGCCCAGGGCGAGGCAAGACGTCGAGCGCGCTGCTGATGGGGATTTTGGCGGGATATCCAATCCGAGAGGTTCGAAGAGCAATTCAAAAAGGGCAACCGCAGATGACCATTTCGGATCTTCTCGGCAGCCCGCTTCCCGCAGATTTGATCAAAGCGCAGAGCATCGACCAGATCGGGATCGCTTGGCGGAAGTGGCTGACGATGCGGGTTAAGATCATCGATGAGTACAATCGGATTCCGACTAGGACACAGTCTGCGCTTTTAACATTGATGTCCGACAATTATGCAGAGCTCTATGATCAAACCTTGGAATGTCCCGACTCGGCTTGGTATTTGACGGCGAATGACGATGCCGGTGGAGGGACCTACCAAGTCATCGAAGCATTGCGAGACCGCATCGATATCGTGGTCAAGGCACTTCACTTCAACAGCCGATTCCTGCGGGAGTTGCTCGAAC
>Ga0194130_10007754_pt1 | contig 11690 bp, 8 predicted proteins | sample TA2KigsurfametaG_FD_160084 | JGI IMG/M metagenome (GOLD analysis project Ga0194130, IMG submission 160084) | Freshwater microbial communities from Lake Tanganyika, Tanzania - TA2015050 Kigoma 12 surface | ecosystem: Environmental > Aquatic > Freshwater > Lake | place: Tanzania: Lake Tanganyika... | reverse complement strand
GAAGCCCTCGATCGTGCCGAAGTCGCTGACGCGGAAGGCGGAGACCGACTGGCTGACGTTGGTCCAGCGCAGTTCCTCGTTGGCCGCGCGGACGTGGCGGATCAGGTTGAAGCCCCAGCTCGCGGCGCCCTCGCGGCGCGGGATGCTGCGGAACGGGATGACCAGTTCGGCGAACCAGCCTTCGTCGGTCACCGCCGAGGCGCCGTCCCAGATCGCGTCCCACGGCTTGTCGAAGCGCTGGCCGTTCTGCGACACGAGGATGTCGCCGATCGAGCCGCCGGCGCCGATCTGGAAGAAGTACGCGGTGCGTCGGTTCTCGAACGGGTCGAGCAGGATCTCGACGCGGTCGTCCGGGTCGAGCCGCGCGTCGCGGGCGCGATGCGTCGCGCGGATGCGGCCGGCGTCGGCGTCGAAGCACCACAGGCCGATGTAGAGCGCGGTGCGGTCGTGCAGCAGCTTGACGACCGTGCGCTGGCTCGGCGCGCGCCCGAGCCAAGGCTCGACCATGGTCAGTTCGCCGATCTGCGGCGCGTCGGCCCAGCAGGCGTCGTCCATGCGGCCGTCGATGCGCGGCGCGGCCTCGGGTTCGATGCGGCCGACCACCGCCGTGCGGCGTCGGCTGGTGTCCTGCCCGGGCAGGACGGCGGCGGCGCACGCCAGCGCGAGGGCGGCGGCGACGAGGCGGCGGAAGTGGAACGCGGGACGCATCGAGGGGCGGAGACGGTAGCGAGGCGACGGACGGATCCGGCCGACAGTCGGCGAGGTTGCGAGGGCGTTACGCCAGCGCACGCCGGCGGACGCACCGTGCGCGGGGGCTGGCGGCGGGCGGGCGACCGATGGTGCGGTTGGTTCGGCCGTGGACGAGCGCGCGCAAGGGCGGAACCGCCACCGCGAACCAGCCGGGCAACGTCGTCGCGGCGGCGGCGGCGGCGAGGCGCCAGCATGCGAGCGCTAGCCCGCGCGCGCCGACCTGCCGCGCGTCGACCAGGTTCGCACACCACCCGTCCGCGGCCCGACGCACCCGGCTTCGGGCGCTGGCAGCCGGCCCGCGAGACCGCTTCCGATGGGGCGCGATGAACGACTTCGCCGTACACCTCGGCCACCGGTCGACCCGGCGGTGGTTGGGTTCGGCAGCGAACGCAGCCGATTTTGCGACACAAGCCTATTCAATCAAGCCGTTTAGAACCGTCCAAGGATTATCTGGCCGCATCGGATCCCCGGGCCGCGCGATGCGCTCATCCGCATTGTGGAGAGTCTCGTGGAATCTTGGTTGGCGAGCGACGCTCGCCCCGAGTAGCACACTCCCTTCGTTCGTCCAAAGAATCGTCCGATGACCAGCTTCGAGTTCGACCTGATGCGCCAGCCCGACGATTCCCTGGTGCGCCAGCACCGCCAGCCCGACGGCGGCGGCGGTGGCGCCGCGCCGGAGCCGGCGGGCGCACCGGCGACCAATGCCCTGGGTGCGGCGGCAGCGCCGATGGCCGCGCCGAGCGCCGCTGCGGCGCCGACGCCCCCGCCGCCGGCCACGTTCGCCGTGGCGCCGACGACGCCGATCGCCGCGATCGACCGCACCATCCTGTTCGCCAACCGCGAGCAGTCGTGGCTGGCGTTCAACCGCCGCGTGCTGGAGGAGGCCGAAGACGCGACCAACCCGGTGCTCGAACGCGTGAAGTTCCTGGCCATCGCCAGCACCAACCTCGACGAGTTCTTCGAAATCCGCGTCGCCGGCGTGATGGAACTGGTCGACGCCGGCCTGCAGGGCGAGAACCCCGACGGCCTGAAGGCCAGCGACGAGTTGGCGCGCGTGCGCGCCGAGGCGCGCGCCTTCCACGCCGCCATCCACCGCACGTGGTGCGACCAGTTGCTGCCCGAACTGGCCCGCAACGGCATCGAGTTCCGCGGCGTACGCCAGCTCTCGGCGGCGCAGCAGAAGTGGGTCGACAGCTACTTCCAGCGCGAGATCTATCCGATCCTGACGCCGCTCGCGGTCGATCCGGCGCACCCGTTCCCGGTGCTGCTGAACAAGTCGCTGAACCTCTTCGTGCTGCTGCAGGACCCGCGGCAGCCGCGGCGCACCCCGCGCATGGCGGTCGTGCAGGTGCCGCGCTCGCTGCCGCGCGTCCTGCGCATGCCGGACCTCGACGGCCCGCGCGCCTACGTGTTCGCCGCCGAGATCGTGCAGGCGAACCTGCGCGATCTGTTCCCCGGCCTCGACCTCGTGCACGCCAGCGCCTTCCGCGTCACGCGCGACAGCAACCTCGAAGTCGACGAGGTGCACGCGACCGACTTGATGAGCTCGATCGAGAAGGAACTCGTCAAGCGCCGCCGCGGCGAACCGGTGCGCCTGGAGATCGACGCCGGCGCGCACCCCGAGGTCCTCGAGCGCTTCCTCAAGGCGCTCGGCCTCGACGCCGACGACGTGTACTTCTGCGACGGTCCGGTCAACCTCGGCCGCGTGCTCGAACTGCACCAGATGGCCGACCAGCCCGAGCTCAAGGACCCGCCGTACGCGCCGCGCCGGCAGTGGAGCTGGGCCAGCGCCGACGAGATGTTCGCCGACCTGCGCGAGGGCGACATCCTGCTGCACCACCCGTACGAGTCGTTCGCGACCGTCGAGGACTTCATCCAGCTGGCCGCGCGCGACCCCAAGGTGCTGGCGATCAAGCAGACGATCTACCGCGCCGGCAGCAAGAACCCGATGGTCGAGGCGCTGATCGAGGCCGCCCACGACAAGAAGCAGGTCACCGCGATCATCGAACTGAAGGCGCGCTTCGACGAGGAGGCCAACATCCGCTGGGCGCGGCGCATGGAGCAGGCCGGTGTGCACGTCGTGTACGGCATCGTCGGCATGAAGACGCACGCCAAGTGCACGCTCGTCGTGCGCCGCGAGGACGACGGCAGCATCCGCCGCTACTGCCATCTCGGCACCGGCAACTACAACCCGACGACGGCGCGCTTCTACACCGACGTCGGCCTGCTGACCGCGCGGCCGGAGCTCGGCGAGGAGGTCGCCGAGACCTTCAACATGATCACCGGCTACACGCGCGTGCCACAGATGGAGCACCTGCTCGTCGCGCCGTTCACGCTGCGCGACAAGCTGCTGGCGCTGATCCGCGCCGAGGCCGAGGCGGCCAAGGCCGGCAAGCCGGCGGCGATCAAGGCCAAGCTCAACAACCTCGCCGACCCGCAGATCATCACCGCCCTGTACGAGGCGTCGCGCGCCGGCGTGCGCGTGCAGCTGTGCGTGCGCAGCGTCTGCTGCCTGCGACCCGGCGTGCCCGGCCTGTCGGAGAACATCACGGTCAAGGCGATCGTCGACCGCTTCCTCGAGCACAGCCGCGTCTACTACTTCGAGAACGGCGGCAACCCGCTGGTCTACCTGTCGTCGGCCGACTGGATGGTGCGCAACCTAGACCGCCGAGTCGAGGTCGCCGTGCCGATCCTCGAACCCGAGCTGAAGAAACGCGTCGTCGACGAAGTGCTGGGCTCGGCGCTCGGCGACAACGTCAAGGCGCGCCGCGTGCTGCCGAGCGGCCAGAGCGAGCGCAACGCGCGCGCCGAAGGCGAGGCGCCGCTGCGCAGCCAGCAGGCGCTGCTCGACCTCGCGCTGCGGCAGCCGGAGTCGACGCCCGAAGGCTCGGTGTCCGAGACGCAGAAGCGACGCAAGAAGAAGAAGGCGCGCTGACCCGCGCCGATCAACGCGCCGCGCAGCAGAGGCCGGCGACGATCAGCCCCATGCCGGCCCAGCTCGCCGGCGTCGGCCAGACGCCGAAGCACAGCGCGCCGAACAGGGTCGCGAAGGCGACCTGCAGGTAACCGATCGCCGTCGCGCGGCCGGCTTCCTGCCGCGCGAGGCCGCGCGTCAGCGCCAACTGCGCGAACTGCGTCACCACGCCGATGCCGGCGAGCAGCGCCCAGCCGCGCGCGTCGGGCCAGACCCACTGCGCGAGCGCGAACGGCGCCGAGACCGGCAAGGTGACGACCGGCAGGTACCAGACGACGACGAGCGGATCCTCGCTGCGGCCGAGGCGGCGCACGGTGACGTACGCGACCGCCGACAGCACCGCGCTGAGCAGGCCGACGAGGGCGTACGCGAAGGGCACGTCCGCCGCGGCGTCGCCACCGACGAGCCATGCCGGCTGCGCGATGAGCAGCACGCCGCCGAACGCGCAAGCCAGCGCGGCGCCGACGCGGCCGCTGATCGGCTCGCGCAGCGCGAACGCCGCGAACACCGCGGTCCACAGCGGCGCGGTCTGCTGCAGCACGGTCGCTTCGGCGAGCGGCAGCCCGACCAGCGCGAAGTAGTACGACACCAGCGCGGCGGAGCCGACGAGTCCGCGCGTCAGCAACAGGCGCGGCCGGTTGCCGCGCGGCGACAACCCGGCGCGGCGCAGCATCCACGTCGCCAGCGCGAGCGTGATCGCGCCGCGCGCGAACACGATCTGCATCGGCGGCAGCGACGCGCCGGCGAGCTTGACGAACAGGCCCATCACGGCGAACCAGAACGCCGCCAGCGCCATTTCGGCGACGCCGCTCGCGGCGAGCGCCTTGCCGTCCGCGGCCGCCCCATCCCCGGGCGCGGTCACTGCGGCTTCGGCGCGAGCGCGGACCGGAACGCCGTCGCCGCGGCGGCAGGGCCATCGCGGCGCAGCACCACGACCGCCGCGTCGGATGGCAGCGCAGCGCGCGCCATCTCGCCGAGCGCGCGGCCGATGGCGGCGGGATCGCTGCCGACCACGCACGCCGCGGGCGCGGCGGCGAGGCAGGGGTCGATGGCGACGATCGTGATGCGCAACTTCGCCGCGAGTGCCGCGAAAGCCGCGAGCGGCGCAGGGTCGGCGAGCGCGACGACGAGCACGCGCACGTTGGCGTCGAGCAGTTCGCGCAGCGCCGCTTCGGCGCGCGCATTCGTGCCGTCGCCGGCGCGGGCCTCGACGGCGAGTTGCGGGTAGCGCGCGGCGGCGGCGCGCGCCGTGGCGAATGCGCGGGCGGGCCAACCCGCGCCGCCATCGGACGCGACGAGCCCCATGCGGAAGACGACGTCGGTCGTCGGCTTCGTCGTCAACAGCGCCGCGTGCTGGCGCGCGAGCACGGCGAATCCGACGTCGCCGGGGCCCGGCCGCAGCACGCCGCCAGCCGCGGCATTCGTCTCGTCGACGACGCGCACGCCGAGCGCGACCTTGGGCGGCAGCGCGATGCCGTGGCAGGCGAGCAGTGCGAGATCGATCGCCGCAGCGGCGGCGTCACCGGGCACGACGAGCGCCTCGCCCGCCTGCGGCGCCGGCGTGTCGGCGACGCCGAACACGCGCACGGCGGACTTCTCCCGCGCGCGCACGCGCCGTGCCTGGTCGAGCGCGGCGGGATCGATGGCCGCAACGCCGCCGGCCGTGCGCAGCGCTGAGGCCAGCGTCGCGTCGTCCTGGGCGCTCAACTCCACCTGGACGCGGGGAGCCGCGGGCGTCGCAACGTCGCGCGCGCACGCAGCGACGACGACGGCGAGGAGGACGGCGAACGCGCGGCGCATCGAAGGCGATGATGGCGGTCGGAGGTTCACCGCGGCAAGGGCGCGGCGAAGTGTGCGACGCACGCGGCGATCACCTGCTCGGGCCGCAGCGCGCTCGGCCGCAGTTCGCGCGTCAACTGGCCGTACTCCTGTCGGCTCGGCACACCGAAGTAGAGTTCCGGGATCGGCTCGGTCGGGGGATCCGCGGTCCACGCAGCGCCGTCGCGCGCCGGCTCCATCGCCGCGAGCCGCGCCGCCAGCGGTCGCAGGTCGCGCCGCGCCGGCGGTTGGATCGTGACCAGTTCGAACCAGCTCTCGGTGCGGTCGTGGTAGCGGTAGCGCACGCCGTCGGCGTCGCGGCGCACGTGCAGCACGCGGTACGCGCCCGCGAGCGTGTTGAGGGTCATGCGCTGCCGGTCGCCGCGCGTCGCCAGCACGGCGAAGCCGAGGTCCGGCCACGCCTGCCGCTCGACGGCGCCGCCCAGTCCAGCAGCGATCTCTTCCTGAACGGCCGCCATGTCGTCGGCGTAGAGGGCGCGGAACTGCCCGATCTGGTCGAGCAGGCTCTCGGCGTGGTCGAGCAGCCACGTGTACCGCCGCAGACACAATTCGTCAGGATCCGTGACGCCGTGGAAGGCGCCTGCCACCGGCGATGCAGGCGTGGCGATGCGGGCGATGGTGCGGTCGATGGCGAACCCGCGCCAGGTCTGCCACGTGCCGTAGTCGCCGGTGGCCGCCGCGGCGAGCAGGACCTCCTCGCGCGAGAAGGCGATGTCCGGCCGCAGGACCGCCAGCAACGACCCGAAACCATCCGTGTCGTAATGATCGTTGCAGACCGTGCTCACGTCGCCAAGGAACGCGGCCTGCGCGGCCGCGTCGGCGCGGGCGAAGCGCAGCGCGATGCCGGTGCTCAGGTCCGCCTTCCAGGCCGTCGGCGTGCGGTTGCCGGGCCAGTGCGACAGGTTGGGACCCGACGGCGTCATGCCATCGACGGATAAGTGCGGCACCTGGCATCCGGTGCGACCGGCGTAGCTGAGTTCCAGCGCCGGCGCAGGGCGTATAGATGGCATCAAAATGAGGCTTGGCTGGTTCGCATCGCAGCGCAGAATAGCCGCCAGCGAAGCGGCACGTGGTCTCTGGCTGCAAGGCCGAGTCGCGAAAGCCGTGAGACTAGAGAGCGAAGAGTCTCGCCGCGGCCGTCGGGGGTGTGAGCCCTACGGCCGCTTTTTTACCGCGCCGACCAGTGCGCGCGAAACGCGGACTCACTTGCTGCCGTGCCACCGCTGCAGTGCCACCGCTGCCGTCCCAAATGTGCGCCGCGTTGCCAACTAAGCTCGGCGCCGCACACCGCCGGAGCGCCGCCCACCGCGGCAACGCCAACCCGCTCGCGCCTTCGCGACACTCCGCCGTGCCCCCGTGGGCGCGGGCAGTTGTTGCTTGCAAGTCGGAGGCGTCTAGCTAGTCTCTCCGCCCCCCACGCACGGGGACGTAGCTCAATTGGTTAGAGTACCGGACTGTCGATCCGGTGGTTGCGGGTTCGATTCCCGTCGTCCTCGCCAGCAAGAAGCCCAGCGCCAACCTCGGTTGCCGCTGGGCTTCGTTCTTTCCCGGCAAACCCGTCGGGCCCTGGAAAGGCCGACGCCCCCGAAACGTCTCTGCTGCGCGCGCCCAGCGACGACGCGCGGCGGGAGTTCGGCCGAAATCCGGCGACACCGTGGCCCCGCCCCCGCCAGGGCGATCACGCGGCGGATCGCATGGTGGTTGATGGGCAAACTTACCGAACCCTCCGCGCGGCGGTCCCGCCGGCGCACAAGGTGGTAAAGCCAGTCGCTGCCGCCGGCGTGCAGGCCGCGATGTCGCCAACCGCACCGCGCAGCCATCGCGGCCGAACGCGCCATCGCCAGTTGCCTTGCCTGGATCGCCACGGGCCGTGCCGGCCGAGGCTCGCCCGCACGTCAGCCAACAACAACCAACCGATCAGACACGTCGGTCACTTCTTCGTGCAGCAGCAGGCGCCGCCAGCCGGCTTGGCCGCGGCCTTCTCGCCCTTGTCGCCACAGCAGTCGCCACCGGCCTTGCCGTCCTTCTCGCCCTTGTCGCTGCAGCAGCCGGCTTCGCTGTCGTCTTCGTCCTTGTCGTCGTCGCAGCAGCCGCCGCAGGTGCCGCCGAGGCCGGTCTCGACCGCCTTGGCGACCTCGCGCGCCTTGGCGATCGCCTGGTCGCGATTCATGCCGTCCGTCTTGAGGGTGACGCCGCAGACCGCCGTCGCCTTGCCGTCCTTCATGCAGATCGGAACGGTGACGTCGAGCGCGCCCTTCTCCTCCAGCACGACCTCCGTGCCGGTCTCCATCGCCTTCTTGTCCTCGGCGTCCGACGCCTTGCCGACGCGATCGGCGGCGGTGCTGGCGCACGTCTTCAGCGCACCGTCCTCGGCGCAGTGGATCGACAGCCGGGTGACGGTCGGGTTCGCCTTGGCGACCGTGTCGACGACGTTCTGCGCGGCCTTCGACGAGTCGCCGCAGGCGCCGGTCGTCGAGCACGCGGGGAACACGGCGATGGCGAGGAGGAACAGGGGCAGGAGCAGGTTGCGCATGGTCGGGATCGGGATGGGTTCGGTTCGACGTGGGCGAGGATAGCCAATCGCGCGACCAGCCGGCAACGCCGCCCGACTGCGCAGCCGAGCCCGCCGATCGCCCCGCGCCGGGAGGCGTGGCCTGCCGTGGCGCCGACGACTAACCTGCCGCGCCACATGACCGCGGGTTCGCCGCTGCAGCACTGGGGCCTCCGCTTCGTCGGCGGCATCGCCCTGCTGGCGCTCGGCGGCAGCGGCGCGCTGCTGCGCTTGCTGCACCTGCCGGCGGCGCTCTGGCCGCTGTCGGTCGTCGTCGGCTTCGCCGGCTTCCGGCTGGCGCTCGCCGCCGCCGGTCCGCTCGCCCGCTTGGCGCTGCTGCAGCGGCGCGCGCAGACGGCATGGAACGACGCCGCCCGCAACGCCTTCGTGCGCGCCTCGCTGCCGCGGCGCATCTACTACCTGCTGGCGTCGGTCGCCGCCGCCGACGGCCCAATGTCCGCGGCGGAGCGGCTGGCGATCCGGCACTTCGTGCTCGAACGCTTCGCCGACCCGGTGGCGGCGAACGACCTGCAAGCTTGGGAAACGCAGCCGTTCCCGGTCGACGACCGCACCGGCCTCGCGGCGCGCATCGCCATGGGCCTCGAAGCGTCCGAGCTCGATTCGCTGTTCTGCTGGTGCTGCTTCGTCGCCTTCGCCGACGGCCGCTACAACGACGCCGAGAACGACGCCCTGCGTCAGGTCGCCAGCGGCCTCGGCATCAGCCAGGCGCGGGCCCGCATGCTGTTCCAACTGGCGCGCGCGCAGCGACTGCGCGGGGGTCGCGCCGGCGCCGGCCGCGGCGACGAGAGCCGCCGCGATGGCCGCGGCGGCGCGCGGCCGGCTGCTGCGCCACCGCCTGCCGCCGCGCGCCAGCGCGCGCTCGACGAACTCGGACTGCCCACCGGCGCGACGCCGGCGCAGATCCGCAAGCGCCACCGCGAACTGGTGCGCAAGTTCCACCCCGACGCACAGCCGCACCTCGGCCCGGTGGCGCAGCGCGAGGCCACCGAGCGCTTCACCGCCATCCAGCGCGCCTACGAAACGCTGACGGCGGACGGCGGCGCGGCGTAGGCTCTGGCGATGGTCACCATCACCGCCAAGTACGAAGGCGATCTCTGCTGCACGGCCGTGCACGGCCCTTCCAGCGCGACGCTGTCGACCGACGCGCCCAAGGACAACGAAGGCCTCGGCCGCTACTTCTCCCCCACCGACCTCGTCGCCACCGCGTTGGCGACGTGCATCCTGACGACGATGGGCATCGTCGCCCGCCGCCACGGCATCGAACTCAAGGGCGCGCGCGCCAAGGTCGAGAAGCACATGCAGGCGAGTCCGCGCCGCATCGCGCGGCTGCCGGTCGAACTGCACATCGCCGGTGCGTTCACCGCCGAGCAGAAGAAGCTGCTCGAAGCGACCGCGCACGCCTGCCCGGTGCACAAGAGCCTGCACCCGGACATCGACGCGCCGATCACGCTGCACTGGCTGTGACCCGGCGAGGCGCGCGCCCGCGCAGCGCGCGACGCCATCCCAACGGACGGCGCACGGACCCAGGGCACCGAGGCGCAACCGTTCCGACGCGCCCATGGCATTGAATTACGGCAGAGCACATTCCAGCGTCATCGTCCTGCCCCACTGGACGAACCGCGCGCGCGAGCTACGTTTCTGTGGGGTTTGGCCTTGGTCGCCAACCGCATGCAAACTTCCCGCGAATCCATCATGAAATCCTCTCTCCCATTTGCCTCCGCGCTTGCTTTGGGCGCGGCGCTCGCGGCCCAATCGCCGCTCGACGTCTTCCCGGTTGCGCCCCTCGGCTACTACGGCTGGAACACGCCGCCGCCGATCACCAGCATCATGTTCGACCTGAACGTCACCCAGCCGGTGACGCTGCAGGCCGTCTCGACGCTGCTCTCGACGCCCGTTGGCGTTGTCGGCTCGCTGGAGATCTGGCTGACGAACCCCGGCATCACGACCTACGTCGGCAACGAGCAGACGCAGGCCAACTGGTCGCTCGCCGCGTCGGGCCGCATCGTCGGCAACGGCACCACGGGCACCCTCGCCGCACTCTCGCCGACCAGCTGCCAGCAGACGCCAGCGGGCGGCGGCCTCGCGCTGAACCCCGGCTCGCACGGCGTGCTGGTGCGCTACGTCGGCGTCAATCCGTTCCTCGTCGCGGTCGCCGCGCCGCAGACGTTCACCAACGCCGAGATGACGGTGACCGGCGGCTCGCTGCAGTACACGCCGTGGGGCGGTGTTGTCGGCGCGCCGACCGCCGCTGGCTTCAACGCCTGGAGCTTCCGCGGCCAGCTGATCTACGCCAACGGCAGCGTCCCGCACGCGTGCGCCGAGGCGTCGCAGTACGGCGCCGGCTGCTACACGGCCAACGGTTCGGCCTACCAGGAGTGGACGGACAACGCTCCGGGCGGCGCCGCCGCGGCCGCCAGCGCGGCCCTGACCGGCAAGTCGCTGAAGTTCCTGCCGTCGGGCTCGGGCTACATCATGCTGCCCGGCAACGCCGCCGGCTACATCGCCCCGACGGCGGCCGCGACGCCGCTGACGCTGACGGACGACAACGAGACGTCGGTCACCCTGCCCGGCACGTTCAACTACGCCGGCGGCAGCACGAACACGCTGTTCGTGCACGCCAACGGCTACGTGTCGGTCGCGAGCAACAACACGCTGCCCGGCGGCCCGAACTACATCCCGGAGATTCCGGCGATGCTGAACGCGCCGGAGACGGCGTGGTGGTCGTGGCACGACTACAACCCGACCGAGGCCGGCAGCGGCCAGGTCAAGTTCGAAGTCGTCGGCACGGTCAGCTGCATCACCTGGGACGGCGTCGAGAGCTACCCGACGACGGCGGCCAACCCGAGCACACTGCAGTTCCAGTTCGACAGCGCGACCGGCGAGGTCTCGATCATCTGGGTCACGATCGAAGCGGCCGGCGGCACGGGCTTCCTGCAGGGCTCGGACCACATCATCGGCTTCTCGCCGGGCGGCATCTCGCCGACCAGCGGCCAGTTCAACATCGCCACGCTGACCTCGGAGTTGCTGACCGTGCCGGAGCGTTTCCCGCTCAAGGCCAGCACGACCAACAAGCCGCTGCTCGGCACGACGGTGACGATCGACACGTCGAGCGCGCCCAACCTGGGCCTCGGCGTCAACTTCCTGTCGCTGGTGCCGATCCCCGGCCCGGGCATCGACCTCGGCATCCTCGGCGCGCCGGGCTGCGCCGCGCTGACCGACGTCAACGCCGGCACGGGCAACACGATCTCGAACCTGGGCCTGCCGGGCCTGTCGATGCAGTCGTCGCTGCCGCTGCCGAACAACCCGCTGCTCGCGGGCCAGCGCGTGTACAGCCAGTCGGCGTGGATCGATGCGACCGCGAACGCGCTCGGCATCATCACGTCGAACGGCCTCGAACTGGTGCTCGGCATCTTCTGAGCCTGAGCCGCCCGCAACCGGGCGGCGCGGCTCAGATCCCCTGGGCCGCGACGCAACGCGGGCAACACGTGGCGGCGAACCAACGCCGCCAGCCCGCTGCGACGCGGCGCTTTGAGCCTGAGCCGCCCGCAACCGGGC
>Ga0194130_10007749_pt1 | contig 11697 bp, 13 predicted proteins | sample TA2KigsurfametaG_FD_160084 | JGI IMG/M metagenome (GOLD analysis project Ga0194130, IMG submission 160084) | Freshwater microbial communities from Lake Tanganyika, Tanzania - TA2015050 Kigoma 12 surface | ecosystem: Environmental > Aquatic > Freshwater > Lake | place: Tanzania: Lake Tanganyika... | reverse complement strand
CGATGCTTTCTAGGAATGGGCGAAGGGAGTTGTAAAAAGGCTGGTAACTGAAGTGAAATTCTGGGTCTTCGTTTGTGGTGAGGAAGTGTTCGGCGGAGTCGTGGGTCCAGGTACCTCGGGCCGAGGCGCGATTAAGAATTTCGTTAGCCTTGCTTTCCCCTTTCCACTGGCGCCAGCCGTCAAACTTACTGTCGTCTCTCAGAACTGTTGTCACACTTGGCTTTAGCCCAAGCGGTGTCGCATAGAGTCTGTGCCCGTTATAAACGGTTCTGACAGCCTCGTATTTTGGAACTGCTCTTACACGCATATTTTCACCACTCAAACCAGCCTGTTGCTATGTACTTCGTGTTGCTTAGTGGTGGATTTCCCCTGTGGATGTGCGTGAACGAGGCGGGTGCCAACAGGACCCTTCCTTCTTTCGGGGCTATTCGGCGGGCTTGGTGTAAAAACTCTGTTTCACCGCCTTCGTCTACATCGTTCAGGTAAGCGATGTAAAACATAAACTTGTGCGCTGACTGCCGGCTACCCTGTTCGCAGTGCCAGACGTGATAACCCTGGCCTGGTGAGGTTCTTTGCAACTTTACACAATTTAGGTGTGTGGGCTCAATACCAATAAAGCCGCCTCCACATTCTGTTGAGTAATAGTCAAAACAGCTTTTTAAGTGCATGCATAGCCTTTCTGCCGTACCTCCATCTGTAAATATCCAGGGTTCATCGGGTGAGTTGTAATCGACCGAGTCGTCATCGATTAGCATCCCCGGTTTTGCCAGCTTTCGACTGAATGCAAGTCTTTGTCCGTAATTCATTTCGAATTCCCTAATCATCAGCGTGCATAGATCAGGAGGCAGTGCCTCATCGAATACACCTATGAAGTCACTGAGATCAGGTTTTGTCATGTGCTGTTCGCTTACGGAGAAGGGGGCCGAAGCCCCCACATCTAGCTTTGGTTATTAGTTAGCAGCCTTGCCGAAGACTTCTTCGCTGGGAGCGCTCATGCAGTAAGCACGAAGGTCGCAGATGAACCCTTGATAGGCGTCCAAGATCTCGTCCGTGGTTTCTTCGGGAGGCAAAGCGATGAGGGTGTGCACCGTGTCGTTAAGGCCGACGCCCTTACGGGACCACTCGATGTCGTAACCGCGAGGATCGCCGTAGCGAGGGTTCTCGCAGAACTTTTCGAACTGCTCGCGGATCGAGACCTGAGTGAAGTTCCAGATCTGAAAGCGGCTCTCTGAGTAGTTGTAGACCACCATGGCTACGAAGGTCTTCAAGATCGGTGTGCCGTCCTTCCGCACCTGAGAGGTCTCGGGGATCTCTTCGGCCGGGGGCTCGTCGAAGCCGGCTTCATTGAGCGCCTCGGCATCCCAACGCATAACGGAACGCTTCTCCTGGCCATCGATAGTCTCGGTGTACCAGCACTCCCAGCCCCAGCGGCAGGGAGACATAACGCGAAACTCGACCTTCTCACCATCCTTCGGGGTGGTGAGGTAGTTGCCAGCAGAAGCGGCGCGGTCAAGGGCTGCTTGCTTTTCCTTCTCCAGGCGTGTTCGGAGAGCTGTTGGCAGAAAGCTGTTGGTTTTTGCCGGAGGGTTGGTGGAGCGGGGGCGTGTTGTGACTGTCATTAGTTGATGGAGCAATGATGAGGGTGAGAGCTTCCAACTGGCGTAAAAGGCGCTCCAAACCTTCCGAAGGGGATAGGCTGTTGCGCTCTGCTAGTCCAGACAGGAATGAGAAGGCGTGATCTGTAAGCCAGAGGGTCCTTCGTCGCTTCGCCTCGCCATACTGCCGTTGGGGCATAGGGCGGATGCGAATGCCGCCATCGTAATTCGGACAGAGCTAGGTGGCAACCCTAAACGGATAAATCAGTATTTCTTAAGCAACTCTTCTATTAGCTCGGGGACTGTGCGGCGGTATTCGAAGACCTTGGCCAGCATTTTTGCCAGGTCGGTTAGGCGAGCTTGCAGGTCTTCAGGGCTCCATACCCCCTGGCCCACGATCACGTTTCGCATTTCGGCTCGGATCTCTGGGTCAGTCGAGTATCTATCAGCTACCCGGTGAAGGTCATCAATCAAGTCCCATTTGTTCTGCACCATCATTCGGCGGATGATCCGGCCGGCGTTGTCACTGATGATGTTGGCTTGGTTCTCGTTGAAATCGACGACGTTCAGATCGATTGGCACCGGCTGTAACCCGGTGAACACTTCAAGCATGTAGCCGAGGGTTGCAGGACCGCCCTCTGAGTCCCGCATGATTTCGGCGCGCTCGACTAGGGGGGCAAGGTTTCCAAAGGTGATGCCGGAGCTGCGGCTGTTCTGAAAGTCGTCGATGGCTCTCCAGAGGTATTCCAGGGCTACGAAGCTCCGAGGGCCGGGGCTTTTCAGGCGGGCGGAACGTAGCCCAGCGATTTGGCTGCTGTGCAGGAATGCTTTGTCTCCGGTGACGTACTTACAGAGTCCGACAAGGGTTGGATGCGACCACCCGTTGCTGTCCATTACCCGGCAAAACCAGCGAGAAAAGCTGATGGCACCTTGATCCAGGTGCTCTTCGAGCTCCATCCTGTCAGGTCTTCCAGACATGGCTAGGGCGATCATGTTAAGCGAAAACGGTGACCCAAACGCATTTTCAAGTCCAGACAAGAAGAAGGCAACCAAGCATTTAGGTTACTTAACTGAGACGCAATGCAGGAATGGACAGGGTCCGTACCATGACCTAGTAAGGATTGAGTTTTTATGTTCGGGCCAAACCTGGCTGCCATTGAGCAGCTCCGGCGGGAGATGCTGCCGCCTGACTGGAAGTGGGTGCTCGTGAGGGGGAAAGCGGCATTCGGGGCGGGGACTTCAAGGGACCCGCTCACCCCGGAAGAAGCATTAAGCAAATGGGATGCGTTGTCGCACCGTACAGGAATTGGGGTGGTGACGGGGGACGCCAGCAATGGTCTGGTCGCTGTCGATATTGATGGGCCGCTGGCTGAGGGGGCATTTAAGGAGCTACTTGGTGCACAGTGGCCTGCGGTGGAAACACCGGGGACCATGTCCTGGCGGGGACGGCCTGGAAGAAGGCAGCTGGTGTACATGGTTCCTGAATGCCTCCGGCCATTGCTGTCGGGGTTTACCAAGGCTCAACTTGTCGAAGAGCTTAAGGGAACAGACGAGGAAGTGTGTGTCAGGTACAACGGCTGCTACTCGGTGATTCCTGGGTCGGAACACCCGGAGACTAAACAGCCCTACGAGTGGATCTCTTACAACGAGGGCAAGGTGGCTCCAGCGCCGGGGTGGCTTGTCAACTTCCTGATGAAGGAGGCCAAGCCCAAAGAGGTCCATAGCTTTTTGCCGGCGTCGTATCTGGAGAAGAGCGACGCCTCGACCGAGTTCACCAACCGGCAAATGAGGCGGCACTTCTTTATGGAGGGCGGCCTCCTGGAGAAGCTCATCGCGCATGAGAGCGCTTTCGACGCTCTCTATTACTCAGAGGTGTGGGAGGAGGGTTTCCAGCCGCTGAAGCCTGAAAGCGGAAATAGCGACGTCCTGGTAGGTGGTTGCCCCTTCCACGACAGCAACAGTGGGACCAGCTTTGCGCTCTGGCCCAACCTCAACTGGTACTGCCACAAGGAAGAGACGGGGGGCGACGCGCTGCAGTTGCTGCACTGCCTGAGGACTCGCGACATTCACGCCGGGGATCCGGCAGGCGCCGCACTTGAGAGCTATCTGGTCGAGATCGCCGAGGCGGTGGGAGTCAAGTACCCCGAGGACTTCCGCGAAGTGCAGAAGGTCCAGGAGGTCAAGAAGTACGACCCCATCGGCGGTCCGTCCTTCCTGGTGGCGGCAAACAACATCATCGAGCTGTTCCGCAACCCGGCTGAGCAGCGCCTGGAGTTAATGCAGCTCGCGTCCGACTACGGCGTGAGGATGACCCCCGACGAAATCCAGCTGTCGCTGCAGGAGGACGTCGACTTCAAGACCAGCGGAACGCCTGTTGGCCCTGAGGACCGGCGGAAGCTGATCAAGGGGTCGGACTACTTGATTCCTGACCTGTTGAAGCGGCCAAACACGGTGCTGTTCCACGGGGACGGTGGGTGCGGAAAGTCGCTGGCCTGCCAGGTCATCGCCAAGCATGTGGGTAAGGGCCTGCCCTTCAAGATCCGTGGCGAGATGGTGCCGGTCTCTGCGGGCACCGTTCTCTGGTGTAACGCTGATCAGAGCCCAGAGATCCTGGAAGAGCAGTTCGAGGACCAGGGCATCCACAAGGACACCTGGCTGCGGGTGTGGAACGGATTTCGCCTCAGCTACCGGAAGCGGCTTGTAGACGAGCTGAACCGCTACCAGCCCTCGCTGGTGGTGATCGACTCCCTCAGCGCTAGCCAACCGACCATTGATGGCAACAAGCAGATCTCATCGGCAGGTCTGTACTGGTTGGAGAACAACAACGGGTTGCTTTGGCCGGCGACTTGCTTCCTGATCATTCACCACAACAACAAGCAGGGTGGGTATAGGGGGCATAGCTCGGTTCGCGACGCCGTTTCGGAGACGTGGTCGATCCGCAAGCTCGACGACAGTGAGGTCCAGAGCGAGGAGTACGGCGCCGAGTCCTTCCGCAAGCGGGTCATCACCATCGGCAAGAGTCGCAACGGGCGCGAGGGGGACAAGCTCGTGACCTCCTTGAACGAGGACTTCACGATGGAGTTGGAGGACTACACCCCCGTCCAAAGGGTCCGGCAGGGCGGCTCGGTGCCGGTGATCGACAAGGTGCTCGATCAGCTCCGTCAAGACACCGCTCAGGGGCTGCTGAGGATCCGTAGGGAGCTGGAGGCGCTGCTCATGCGGCCTCCTGGTTGCTCAGCGGTGCGGAAGAGCTTGCAGCGGCTTGAGAGGCGCGGGCTTATCCAATCTTTTGATGCCGAGCATCAGCACCGGGTTGAAGGCAAGCCTGAAAAGGTCTATGCCGCTATCACTTCGAGACTCTGGACGCAGAAGGATCAGCACCTTTCGGAGGCGGTTTCGGAAGCCTCGCGGGGAGATATCAATGAAAGTGTGTCCCATTTGGCAGAACCCGCTTCCTCACAGGGTTCTTCAAATGGGACAGCTAATGGGACAACCCCACCTGTCCCATTAGAAAAAGTACAAGGCGATACCGAGTCTTATTCGAGTCCAGATGAGGCTAAGAAGGTGTACCCTAATCAAATGGGACAACCCGATGCTGTCCCATTTGAAAACCCTAGTTGTACCAACGGGTCTGGCAAATGGGACAGTTTTAGAGAGAGAGTAGGAGAGGACCCCTTTGAGGTGCACCCAGAGGGCGGATCCGGTGCGGAAGGTGAACCCCCGAGCTGGGAGGAGCTGATGGCGGAGTTCGACCCGGATGAGGAGCCACCCAGCTGGGAGGAGATGATCTAAAGATGAGCTTGTGCATACCCTTCAAGCTTGTGACCACTGGCTCCGAAGTGAGGGAGGTGTTTCGGGAGCTTGTTGCAGCTCGGCTATTGGCTGTGGACGTGGAGACAACGGGGCTCAACCCGATTGTTGATGAGCTTCTACTACTCCAGATTGGACTACCGCACATCGTTTACGTCTTTGATTGCCGGGCGCTCGGTGATGACATTCGCTATCTAGCCCCGGTTCTCAGCAAGAAGTCCAGCTACAAGCTTGGGCAGAACCTTGCCTTTGACTGGGGCTTCCTCGAAGCCAATGGCCTTCCTCTCCGAGGACCTCTGCTGGACACGATGCTTGGCGCCCGCCTTATTAATCTTGGTCTGAGGCACAAAAATGATCTTGGCTCCCTGGTTCAGCGCTACCTGGCTATCCGTTTGGAGGACAAGAAGGAGCTACAGAAAAGCTTCATCGGACACGAGGGTCCTTTCACTCAAGAGCAGCTCGAATACGCCGCTCGCGACGTTGCACTACTGTTTCCCCTTTACGAGAAGCTTTGCTGGAAGCTGAAGCAGGAAGAGCTTCACCACATCTTCAAGCTCGAATGCCGCTGCTTGCCTGCGTTCGCGAGCATGAGCTACAACGGATTTTTACTGGACGTCGGGCACTATGAGCAGCTTTTGGTAGATAGGCGGACTGCCTGCGACGAAGTCGAGATGGAGGTCATCGGACACTTTGGGGAGCTGGGCGTCCTTGATCAATACAAGAACCCCGAGACCGGTGAAGTGATGATTCACCCCTCCTCCCATGGCCGGGGCAAGAACAAGATCAAGGGCTTCAATCTCCGCTCTCCGGCGCAGCTCGCCCCGGTGCTGAGAGCTGGAGGGGTTCCAGTATCGGGAAGCCTCGACCAGAACGCCCTGGCGTTTCTGGCACCGGACTACCCGATTGTTCGTCAGTACCTCCGCTACAAGCACGCGGCGACGGAGTGCTCTCAGATCGAGAAATTGATTGGTCACGCTAAGGACTACCCCGATCACCGCATTCGGGCTTCATACCGCCAACTTGGCACTGATACTGGAAGGGCATCCTGCTCTGGCCCAAATCTTCAGCAGGTAAACCGCAGCAAGGAGCACCGGCAAGGTTTTCGTGCAGCCCCCGGGCACAAGCTGGTGGTCGCGGACTATTCGCAGCTTGAGCTGCGGATTGCTGCAGAGTGCAGCGGTGAGGAGCGCATGGTGCAGGCTTACCGCGAAGACGCTGACCTTCACCTCCGCACGGCGTCTCTCATGCTGAATAAGCCTGAGGATGACATCGACAAGGCTGCCAGAACATCAGCAAAAATCATTAACTTCGGGGCCCTTTATGGCGCGGGTGCCCGAACGATTCAGAAGCAGGCTGTCGCCCAGTACGGCGTTGACATGCCGCTGCGGGAAGCAGAGGAAAAGCTTTCGCAGTGGCGCAAAGCTTATCCCCAGCTCATTGGGTGGCAAAAAACCCAGGGAAATCGAGCTGAGCTGAACGTCAAAACCTTGATGGGGCGGCGGCGCTTGCTTGTTCCGGGGGAAACGGATCGCTTTACCGTCAGGCTCAACACCCAGGTTCAGGGCACCGGTGGGGATTGCATTAAAGCAGCGCTGGCGATGCTATGGGAGACCTACCTGGAACCCAACCCAGAGATCAAGTTGGTTGCCTGCGTACACGACGAAGCGGTGCTTGAAGTTCCCGATGATCGCGTGCAAGAGGCGATGGAGACCTTGAAGCACTGCATGGAGGCGGCAGCGTATGAGGTCTGCATCACCAGCGTGCCGATCCTTGCCGAACCGGGATCTGGGGACGACTGGTCTGCCAAGTAGAGCTATTCTTGTCCCGACAGGGACAATGCTTTGAGTCGTGAGCAACTCCTGGAAAGGCTTGATGCCGTCGTAGAGCAGCTCCCTCTTGGCCTCTTGCACCGGCTAATCAAGGACGCACACTTCTTCCTCGATTGGCATCAATCCAAACGCCAGCTCCGGCGGCAATACCGGGGCAAGAAGATCCATCGCTACCGCCGCTTTGATTGACCGTCGAATTGCTGAATTGGGGGCTGCGGGCATGATTCGCCCCTTTATCCAGGACTGCGTTCAACCCTGTAGCTACGACGTGCACCTGGGGGCTAAGGCGGTGATTGAATCAGAAGATGGTTTCCGCCCGATATCCCTGGCTGATCGCACCCCCACCGATCCTTTTTGGATTGGGCCTGGTGATTTCATGTTGGGGGAGACGATTGAATATATTGCCATTCCTAAAAATGTTGAGGCACATCTGCATCTTGTGAGCAGCAGGGCACGGGAAGGTTTGAACCATTCGCTCGCTGGCCTGATTGACTGCGGGTTCGAGGGGAGAATTACTCTGGAGATCAAGAATATCTTGAGATTTGGATCTATCCCGCTCTATCCGGGGCTTCGCATTGCTCAACTGACCTTTTTTGAGTACAACGAGGCGGCTAAAAACCCTTACAAAGGGCGATATTTTAGGGATACAGGCGTAACTCTCGCCAAGGATGGGCAGGATGTTTTATGACTTCCGAGGTGTAAGGATCTACGAAGTCGGCTTCCCTGTGGGTGAAGACGCCGGCTGGTTTTGCGTCATTGACGACAGCCGCCACTATTTCAGGACTTTGACAGCAGCGAAGGCTTATCTGGCTCGGATGTATCCTGAGGATCCTCGTCGCTAGCAGCGGTCAGAGCTATAGCGCCGTCCTCTCTAATGTCCCACTGTAGGACAGTGCCCTCTGACCATCCCATTTTGTCAATTAACTCTTCTGGAAAGGTGATCATCCCGTCTTCATCTACGGGTACTACCCATTTTTGCTCAGCCATGTTGTTTAAGACTGTCTAGATAGCTTTTTAGCACGTCCATAAATAGGCTGTTGTCCGTCCGAATTTCCTCACATAAAGCTGCGTAAGGAGAGCTTTCATCCCACTCAAGGGTAATTATCCCCGTCTCATCGTCGAAGGTAATGTCTAATCCGTCCTCAGACGACTCATCTGATAGAGCTAACACTGAAATTGAGTGCTTGCTTGAGGTTTTACAGCGGCCTTATTTAAGCCAAGGCGCTAAAGCTTTAATAACGTTACAGCTTATTAAACTTCAGAATCAGCTTAGGGCCCTTGAGCCTTGAGGTTTTCTCCTCTGTAGTTCACTGCCAATTTTTTAGCCTCCCACCTTTGCAGTAGGAGGTCTGCCATCCAGCAGGTACCGCAGAATCCGATCTCTCCATCGGGGTAGCTCACACGGTAGTAAACAGCACCCTTTTTGTCGAAAACCTGCTCTATCACTGCGATCTGGCGTGTTATCTCATCCTAACTAGGATATATGGCGCATCCATCCAGACAGAGCTATGCTGCAAAAACCTGCCCCCCGGGGTTGCCCGTTCTTTATGACGCAGTCTTTTTTTCGCGACACTCTTGAGCCAAAAAGAAATAAAAACAAGGCATTGAGCCTATTGGGATTTGTAGCCGTTTACACGTTTCTGACCTTTGTGTGGCGGGGGATTTTGGCCTGGTTTACGGCGTTCGCTTTAACCATTCTCGTACCTTCATTACCTATTTGGCCGCTGTTCGGTCTTATTTACGCCGTTAGCTTCTTTCTTCCTAACCCATGAACTCATGCTTTTCCCCTGCTGCGCCGGCTGCTAATCCTGTCTTCTACCGGACCTATAGCCGGAAGACTGACGGAGGTCGGGAAAGCTGGGAGGCTGTTGTAGAGCGAACTGTACGGGGTATCGCAGAGCTTGGTCAGCTCACAGAACTTGAGACCGAACTGATTCGGGAGATGCAGCTAGCCCAGAAAATGCTTCCCTCGGGGCGCTGGTTATGGGTTGGAGGTACTAATTGGATTGAGGACCCCTTCAATCTTTCCGGCGCGTACAACTGCACTTCAACCAATCTCGTTGACTGGGAGGCGTTCGGTCTGATGATGGACCTGGCGATGATGGGCTCTGGAACCGGGGCGGTACTCGAGGCCCGGTGCATCCGCAAGCTTCCTAAGATCCTTAATTGTTTCCGTATTGTTGAGCTCACGGAACCTGGCTCTGTGCCAGAGGGTGCGCGTAAGGAGTTCACTAAGGTCACGAGCAGGGGCAATGCGCTGCATATCCAGGTTGGTGACAGCCGTCAAGGCTGGACGGAGAGCTATCAAGCGCTATTGGAGTGCTCTAGTGATGACAGCTTTGATCCTGCAACAGCGATTGATGTCACAGTTGACCTATCAAATGTCAGGCCCTCAGGCGAGAAGCTTAAGGGGTTTGGTGGAACGTCCAACCCTGTCAAGCTCAAGGATTTGTATGGCCGAATGGCTGCCATCCTGAACAAGGCTCAGGGCCGCAAGTTGACCTCAGTTGAATGCTGCCTCCTGATCGATGAGGCCGCCTCTGTCGTCGTAGCCGGCAACATCCGGCGCTCGGCGGGCATGCGTCAGTTTGGCTCCGATGACTTTGCGGCGGCGGTGGCCAAGGACAACCTCTGGCAGCAGGACAGCAATGGAAACTGGCGTATCGATCCTGAGCGTGATGCGCTTCGGATGGCGAACCACACCCGGGTGTTTCACTCCAAACCCAGCCGGGAAACCGTTTTGGAGGCGGTAACTAAACAGTTCTATTCCGGTGAGGGTGCGATTCAGTTCGCGCCTGAGGCCATTGCTCGCTCGAACGCTGACATCCTTAAAACCAAGGAGCAGCGTCGGATGTTCGTTGATCTGTACTGCGGTGACGGCATCGATGTGGCCGCTTCTTACCTGTGGATGCATCAACCTGACTGCTCTTATGAGGAGATGCAGCACAGAATGGGTCGCTACGGCCTCAACCCCTGTGGTGAGATCCTCGGCTCTGATTTTCACTGCAACCTTTCTGAGGTTCATCTTAATCGGATTGACCCCACGGATATCCTTTGCCAGACCGAAGCTTTTCGTGCCGCAGCACTGGCAGTGGCCGCTCTCCTCAACCACCGTTTTCTCGTTGAGCGCTATCAAAAGAGTCGTGAGATGGACCCCATCGTGGGCGTGTCTTTCACCGGACTCTTCGATTTCTTCGTTCACGCTTTTGGTGGCGCATGGCTCAAGTGGTGGGAAGCCGGTCGTCCTACTACAGACGAGGGCAAAGCATTCCGCGCAGCAGAACAGGCATACCTGATGCGTTGGCGGAATATTGTGGACAGCACGGTGCGGGACTACTGCGAAAGACATGGTCTTAAGGCTCCCAACCGCTGCACCACTGTTCAGCCCGCCGGCACCAAGAGCCTCCTGACCGGCGCGTCTTCGGGATGGCACCCTCCCAAGGCCACCCGCTTTATCCGCCGGATTACCTTCCGCAAGGACGATCCTGTTGCGCTGGCATGCCTGGACTACGGCTACACCGTGGTTCCTTCCCAATCTGACAAGGATGAAGAGGGTCGGCTGCTGGACGATCCGTTTGATCCCCGCTGCACCGAGTGGCTGGTGGAAATTCCCACGGCAGTGAGTTGGGCAGGCGTAGAGGGTGCTGATGAGGTTGATATCAGCCAGTTTTCAGCCCTGGCGCAGTTTGACTTCTACATGCAAGTGCAGAAGTACTACACCGCGCATAATACTTCGGCCACCATCGAGTACCGCGAGAACGAGATCGAACCGCTAGCGGATGCTATCTATCAGTCGATGGCGAATGGCGAGGGCTACATCTCCGCTGCCTTGCTTTCTCGTTTTGATGCGAACGAGACATTCCCTCGGCTGCCGTTTGAGCCGATCAACGAAGAGCGTTTTGATGAACTTCAGGCGCAGGTGCTACAACGCCGCAAGACCGCCGATTTCTTCTCGGCTCTGCAGCAATACGACACCGCTGAACTTGTCGAGGCCGGACCTGCTGGCTGCGACTCCGACAAGTGTCTCCTGCCCCTTGCTAAAGGCTAATGAAGATGGAGCAGCAATCCCTGCGAGCGCGGGTTATCACCGCCATGCAGACCGCCTCCTATGCGGATCCGGCGGCGGATTGGTGGGATCTCGCGGCTGATGGAGCGATCAGCGAAATTGCTAAGGCTTTCCGCGAAGACGAACTCGGGCTGTCGGCGGATTGGCTGGAGCAGAAGCGGGTCGTACAGCCGCCTCCGCTCTGGCAAGAGATGGAGGTAGCGTTTGATTCGGCGATTGATGATTGCTTCTACGAGTTCAACGATGCAGCGGCGGCCATGCTGAATGCGGTCGCGGATCGGCTGGAGACCAATGTGTTCCTAAAGGCAGCCAAGTATCTGCGTGAGCAGGCCGAGTTGGCGCTCAAGTATGTCAAGCCACCTTTTTGAGCAGCGATGTGGAAATCTCCTGGCCTTAC
>Ga0194130_10007735_pt1 | contig 11712 bp, 8 predicted proteins | sample TA2KigsurfametaG_FD_160084 | JGI IMG/M metagenome (GOLD analysis project Ga0194130, IMG submission 160084) | Freshwater microbial communities from Lake Tanganyika, Tanzania - TA2015050 Kigoma 12 surface | ecosystem: Environmental > Aquatic > Freshwater > Lake | place: Tanzania: Lake Tanganyika... | reverse complement strand
CGTCTATGGTGGATTAATAGATATTCTGACGAAGAAGCAGGACCTGGAGGCGGCGGTGCACTTTGTGCGCGATTCATTGCAAACCCTGGTGGATGAACGCGTCCCCATGGACAAGTTGATTATTACAAAATCATTGCGTTCCAATTACAAGAATCCGCAGCAAATTGCGCACAAAGTGCTGGCCGACCGCATGGGTAAACGCGACCCCGGCAACAAGCCGAGTTCAGGAGACCGCATTCCGTTTGTCTACATCCACAATCCAGACAAGAAGGCGCTTCAGGGGGAACGCATCGAGACACCGGACTACATTCGGGCCAAGCGTTTGAAGCCGAATTACTCGTTTTACATCACGAACCAAATCATGAAGCCGGTTGCGCAGCTGTTCGGGCTCGTGTTGGAACAGATGGCGGCGTTTCGGCGGAAGAAGGCGCGCTTTTTGGAAGAGCTGGAGTCGGTGAGAAGCAACTGGACAGACACCGATGACAAACTGCAGAAGAAGTTGGACGACCTGCGATTTAAAGAAGTGAAAGAGCTCATATTTGATGACTACTTGCGCCAGGCGGACAACCTGGCGAAATCAAATAAGAGCATAACGGAGTTCTTTAAGGCTAAAAAGTAAAGAACACAACACATAATACATGCAACAACATGTGTCATGCAATGATGAATTTGTAAAATTTTTTTTCATTATTCTAATAAAATTATTTGCGATGATGTGAACGAAATGCAAATCTTTTTTTATTCGTTTTTTTTAGTGTTTTGCGGGGTTTTTTTTTCAGAGTTTTGCGACGGAGGTTTCCTCCAAAGTTAAATTTTTGTCTTTTGTTTGAACCTGTGGCTGTTGGACTATGCCTGACGGCATGGTCTGCAGGATTGGGGCTTGGAACGTACCTACAACCAATGAACACAACATACACGTTGTCATCTCCAGAATATCTGCGAATTCTATTAAAAAGTTCATCTGAACGAATTGGGTCATGTCCGCTTGTAACTGTTTTATAATCAGAAAGACTTTTAGAACGGTATATGGAACTAATCACATTGTGTATCAAAAAATTAACGAGAGGACTTAATTTGATGCCAGCGCGTTTCAAACTTAACAGTATTAGTCTAATTGTTTCTTCATTTTCAGTCCGAGAACGATGATATGTTTCAACCCATGTTGGATGTCTTACAACTGTCTCTAATATCTGTTGGCGCAACTGCTCCACATCTGCAATGTCATGAGAACAGAATATGTCTATGGGTGGTTCAAATTGAATCGCACTTTTGTATTTTGTGCGATTTTCACGCAAACTGTCAATGTCTGCTTGACTTATGCTTCCATTGGAATTTATGATTAATTGGTCTGGTGGGCATGCAAGAAATGTACTTGTTCCAATATATGGTCGCATTATATCCTTTTCTGTCTGAATTATTAATCTATCTTTATCATTTGTGTCACGATACAATTGCATGCCAGGATTAACTTTTGGTCCAAGAATGGCATCACTCACATCCACACCTGTTGGTTTGGCTTGAGAGAATTCATAAATTCCAGTTTGCACGAAACCACCTGGAAGAAAACACATTTGCAGTGTCATATTTGCTTCATATTTTCTCTGTCTCATTTCACATTGAGGTTGTGGGTTGCCATGATAAGTTGGATAGACCATTTTACTTGCACGCAAGCTGGACAACACTTTTTGTATATCTGTATCTGTTGGCAGAACAAGAGATGCAAAGCCACGAATGTCCTTTTGATCACCAAACTTTCTGAAAATGTCTCTGAATTGGTCCGTTGGAATTTGTCCGCCTCTTAAATGGATTGATTGGTTCAATTGTGTCAATGTTGCAACTGTCATGTTTGGTGGAATATCAACTTGTTGAGTTGGGTATATAGCTTCCGAATGGTTCGCCACAATAAATAATCTATTGTAGTGTTCGTCAGGGCATGCTGCTGCAGACATAACGGTTTCTGGATATATATATAATTTATTATTATATTTATTTAATCAACGTCATCGATGTTTCGCGGACCAGGACCTGGTCCTGTTGCCCCGGACGAACCATTCCTTGATGGTCTGTTCAACAAGTCAAATGAAAACACAATCGAATCATCATTCATCGCGTTTAACTCAAATCCGGGAATGTTTTGTCTGTTTTGTATCAACTGATTGTAAAATTCACTCATGTTGATTTCTGATTCAAGTGGAATCGTAAAACCACGTCTCGATGTAGAAGCAGGCGCTGGTGCTGATGCAGGTGCTGGTGCAGGTGCTGGTGCAGGTGCTGGTGCAGGTGCTGATGCAGGTGCTGGTGCTCTGCGACGACCACGCAAATTATGTCTACATGTAGGGCATGTGTTGTTTATGCGTAGCCAACTGCGCAAACTATCTGGAGTGAATATGTGTCCACAATCCCGAATGCGCAAAACACGTTGGGTAGGTTCAAACGTGTCTTGTGTGATTGAACACACGGTATTCAATGGATTATCAATATTTTGAAATTGTGCAAATTCTTCAATTCTCTCATCTAATTCCGCTTGTGTCAGTCGTGGTTCTTCGGGTTGATGCATCATTCCCAGAAGTGCACTCATGATTTCATTTTCGAGAGTGGTTGTTCGCGTCGTTCTCAATGGAATGTTTCTCCATGTGTTTGTATATTGCGTTGACTGAGGTTGAGGTTGAGGTTGTGGCTGTGGCTGATTCCAATAATATGAATGTGGTTGTGGCTGTTGTGGCTGTTGTGGCGGATGAGGAATGAGAAGCCATGGATAAGGGTTTGAGTTGATTGAATTTTGAGTACCATGCAGCGCTCGTTCCAAAACATGATACATGTGATTAGAGTGATATGTGAAATGTGTAAAACTTTGTATCAGGCTTTCATACATGGCAAACAGTCTGGCATTGTAGTATGGAATGCTGTTCGCGTCATCCTGTGTCGGAAGCGGTTGCCCTTGTTGAGACCTGTTTCCATTTCCATTGCCATTTCTGTTTCTGTTTCTGTTTCTGTTTCGAAATCCAGGCATCAAAAAATGTTTATGCTTAAAATACATACATAAATGTTATTTTTTTAAGCATAAACACATTGATATATTCAATTGTTTGAATTTGTCAAATCATCAAAAAAAGTGGATACCTACAATGAGTTTTGATCTCATGACCTCCGAGTTAGATAACCATCCGTTCATTCGGACTATGTCTACAACGAAGCACACATGGTCATTTGGTTGATTGGACGATGTTTGGGTCCCGGCGCTCTTCCGCTGAGCTATGTAGGTTTGTTATTACTCCACGTGTGCTAACACGCGAAGGCTCTGATGCACTGAATGCATCTGTGCGACGTTGATGTTGTTTTACCACCTGCAGGTATCGATCCCGCACCGTTCTTTTAATGAGAAAGAGATAACCATCAGATATTCGGACCATGCGTAAAGCACAGTCAATGGGTGCACCTGACGAGTGTTACGTCCGCCGTGGAGGTGGTTTACCAAAGTTTCTCCGTTTAACGTCCAGCTTGACGACCAGCTTCTTTAAAGCTGGCGAATTGAAATGGATACCGGAGATACGTTTCGATCGTATGTCCTCGGAGTTATGAGCCCCGCGCGCTTCCTCTGCGCCACCCCGGTATTACATGCTCGTGTTTATTTTCATTGGTCCCTCGAGCCATGACCACCAGCTTCTTTAAAGTTGGCGAATTGGAATTTTACCGGTGACAGGTTTCGATCCTGTGACCTTCCGCTTATAAGGCGATAACCATCAGTCTTTCGGACGTTATGCACATCGAATTGGATGACCGACGATGTTTTAGACGCTCTGCCGCTGAGCTACACCGGTATTACTTGTCTTCTTGGTGTGAGAAATTTTTGGCGGAACCCCTAAGAATTTAGTGGAATGGGTACTACCGTTTTTTCCCTTGTGTTTCGCAGTGGCACTCATGGGATTCGAACCCGCGACATGGTAGTTGTTGGACACGTCGTCTGCCAACTGAGCCATGTGCACATTCGTTGCGAACTGCTTGGAACATCATGCATCGTAATGGGTATACTAAGATGTCGATTCCTGGATGACCCCCTCTCTGGATGACCCCCCCCCCGCCTCGCAAATTGCATCATAATGCATTCATAATAATGCAATAAATGTTGAAATTTACATTGGTCTTATCATGCCAGTTGCCGGTGTTCTCAAGGGCGTCCACGGAACTTCCTGGCGTGGTTGAACGGGAACGGAAACCGTTGACTTCGGGCTCGGGCAAGCACGGTTGAAGTTGGTCGTGTTTCCATTGAATGCATTGATGTTGAAAGACAACTTTGTGGAAGCGTCGGCGGAAAATTCGGGGTTCAAAGACATTTTATAATATAATGCAACATTTTATTTATATTATAATTCAATTAGTAATTAAATTCCACTAATTTCATTGATTTTCAATTAAATTATTGCATGCATTTTCATTTCATTTGTGTTTATCGATTTGGATATTTTTGATGAACCCTTTTATGATTTTTTTGTGTGCGTGGTCATCATTTTCAATATTTTTGTAGAGCTCTTTGCACAGGGCTAAATATTCGGTTTGCAGCTTTTCCTTCGTTTCCCACCCAGGATGCGCGTCAATCCAGTCCTGAATGCGCTTGATTTGATAGCATGATGTCAGGTAAATGAACTTTTTGATGTTTGCAAAGTCCTCGTCCTTTTCCCATTCGTCGTTTTTGACATACATGACTTCGCGTTTTACATCAGTACAGTGAATTGGACGCTTGTGCACATCCATGCATTTCAAGTTGTTGACGATGATGGAGCTCACGCCTTCAATGAGGCCATTGTTCTTTGTGAATTCCAAATCTTCCACCGTGATATTGAGAGATTTCACAAAATCACTCAGTTTAATTGCATCCTTGCATTCCGTGTTCAAAAACACCTGCAAATTAAACTGTTGATTTGTGTTGTTCGTCGTGTTATTTATCACCGTATTTCTCTCTTTGCTCAACTCGATGAGTTGGGTTTGCAGCGTTTTATTCTGCTCCATCAACTGTTCCACTATCTTCATCATGTTGAATTCATTTGGTGCCACATCAGTGGATGCAGCGGATGACGTGGATGCAGTGTATGCACTGGTTACAGCAATAGATTCGGTGGTTGGTGGTTTATTTAATTTTTTAATGCTTTTGATGGATGCAGATTCCATGTCAATGTGCATTTCGGGAATAACTGCAATGCTAGTTGCATTTGTTTTTTTCGTCTTGTCTGCACACTTCTGTTCATGATACCATAAACTGTTTCGAGCGTCATATCCTTTTCCACAATGCGCACATGCAAACGTTTTTTTTGACCATTCAATTATTGATGGTTTGTGTGTGCATTTTTTTTCATGATACCACTTGCCATTGCGTGTGCCATAATTTTTATGACAATAATCACATTCATATTTTCCATTTTTTTCTGATTCATCATGTTCAGATGTGCATGTTAACTCAAGATGTAATTCATTTGTAAGAATTTCTCTCAACATCTCTTTTGAAATCTTGAAAAATTTTCGGTTAGTTCCTATGTGATATTCTTTCAAATGATTGTGTATTTGGGTTTCAAGCCGGGGTCCTTCGTGCGTGCCAATCATGAACTCTACTACAAACGATGTTGGAACGCCGGTTGCTTGCATTGCCCTTTTTATTTGGTGTTTCCTTGTCCAACCAATTTTCAACATATCATCATCGTACGATGGATTTGACATGACATAAACACATTGTTCTTTCGTTTCGTTCATTGCATGTATTATTAATTAATGATATTATTTATATTAGTTTCGGCATTCTAAATATTCACAAAATACATTTCAAAATGCCAAAAAAATGTTCGAAAAACAAAGAAATACAATTCTGAATGCCAAAAAATTGTTCAATAAATTCAAAAGTACATAGAACATTTTTTTGAACGCTTGGTGCCTTTTTTTAAGTTTTTTTTGGGCCAAAAAAATCGCATTTTTGGTGCCTTTTTTTCAGCACTGCATAATGCTCTCATTTTTCTATTACAAATCTTAAAAATATTTTTGTTATTTTTTTGAAAAACTTTGCACAAGAGTCAAAAAATTTTCAGGAATTGGACAAAAAAAATGTCCGAAAATCGTTACGTCGTTACCTTTTTGCGCAAAAACGCGCGGCACTAGGTAAATTGCGGAACTTTTTTAGAACAAAAATCCCCAAACCATTATGGTGCGAAAAAATGTGAAAAAGCTACTTTTGCCAAAAACACCTAGAGAGAAATTGTTTGAAAATAATGGTGGGATAAAAATGAATTGTGGTATATATTATTGCAAAAATGGTATATAATGCGAATGCACTATTTGCATGCATAAAATGGTGAAATATGATTTAGATCATCTAACGCAAGAAGACAGCCAGCATGTTGCAGGTCCCATACAAGATGATGAAGCATTATTTTTGTATTCAGTCATTCGTGGTAGCAGGTTGAAACGAATTTTAGAAATTGGCGGATTGAGTGGTTATAGTGCAAGAAATTTTTTGGAAGCTTTGAAATTTGACAAAGATGGCATTCTATACACTTGCGACATCAGTCATGTTCCTGTGCTTTCTGAAAATCATAAAGTTATAATCAAAAATGCATTGGATTTGAGCATTGATGATGTGGATAGTTTACCACTGGATTTGATATTTTTTGATTGTCATGATATGGTGCAAATGGACATGTATCACAAATTTTTGAACGAAAACATTATAAACGACAACACAATCATCGCACTGCATGATACAAATTTGCATTATGCACCATTTAATGTGCAAGGCGACTTTGTTCCAGGTGAAAATGGATACGCACATCAACCCGTGGAGAGAAAAATGGTGAACATATTCAAAGATTTGGGTTATGACATATTCAGCATTTCCACGGATGAAACCAAGCACAATGAAAATTTTCCTTGGCGTCATGGAGTATCTGTGTGCAAAAAATTCAAATATTTGGGTTAAATGCATCGAGAATATCTCTCGACCATGTGAAAACAATATATAATAATTGCAAATGTGCATAAACACATGGCAACATGTTAAAGTATTGCACATGAGATGACGGTTTCAAGCCATGAAGCTTATAAAGACAAAGGTCTGAGTGGTCTCGCCAATTTGGGAAACACTTGCTATGTGAATTCGTGTCTGCAACTTCTTTCACACACCTATGAATTCAATGATTTTCTCTCGAAAAACAATGGGGAGTACAAGAATCGGCTGAACCACAAAGTGGATTCCGTGTTGTTGCATGAGTGGGACAAGCTGCGCACCATGATGTGGACCGAGAACTGCATTATTTCACCTGGCGGATTCGTGTCGGCGATGCAAAAGATTGCACGGATGAAAAACATGGACCTTTTTTCAGGGCATCAGCAAAATGACGTCTCCGAATTCCTGATGTTTTTGATGGACTGTTTTCACACCGCAATGTCTCGTGAAGTGGAAATGAAGGTGCGCGGGGTTGCACGCAATGCAACTGACCAGACAGCCAAAGAGTGTTATGAGATGATGACCGCGATGTTTAAAAAACAATATTCAGAAGTGCTCAACATATTTTATGGGGTGCAAATATCTCTCATTGAACCGCTGGCATCATCTGAATCGAAACCCGGTGATGCGTTGAGCAGAAAATCCGAACCATTTTGCATTTTGAATCTTTCATTTCCAATCAATCCCAAAAATGGCGTGAATGCATTTAGGGCAGTGTCCTTATTTGAATGCATGGACCACCACTGCATGCCAGAAGTGTTGAGCGGAGAGAATGCGTGGTTTAATGAAGCGACCGGGAAAAAACAAGACGTGCAAAAACGTTTTTCGTTCTGGAGCCTGCCAAATGTGCTCATCGTCGTTTTGAAACGCTTTGAAATGACCGCGAGAGGATACACTCGTAAAATCCAAACTCCAATTGAAGTGCCATGTGTGCGGGCGGACTTTTCCAAGTATGTGGTTGGATACAATAAAGAAAGCTACGTGTATGAATTGTTCGGGGTGTGCAATCATCACGGTGGTTCACCGACGGGTGGGCATTATACTGCAACCATAAAGAACGCGAATGGCAAATGGTATGGATGCAACGACACAATCGTGAAAGAAGTGCCACTCACGGGAGACTCCATTGTGAGCAATCTACCATATTGTCTATTTTATCGCAAACTAAAATAACGCAAATAATAATATTTTATAATTTTATACATATAGGATACTTGCAACCAAAAAGGGATAAAGATGAATGTTTCATATGACTCTATAACTGGAATTGGACAAAACCCATTGGAGTACATCGATGTTGTCAACCGAACGAGCACTGATGGCAAATTGATCATGCTTGGTGTGTTGTCGTTGACAATATTTTTATATTACATCGTGTTTTCAACGATGCCTGGTGGAAACGGCGCCAGTGGTCCCACGCCTTCAACTGGAGGAGCCAAATTGTTGGAGGTCATCATGTGGGGAACATTCATTGTGTTGTTGATGATAAACGGTTATCAATACTTTTTCAATGTCAACATTGTTGCCAGTGTTCAGAACTTGTTCAGCGACAGGCCGGAAGTCGACATCACGGTGCAGAAACCGGAAAGCGAATCAGAAACCACGGTGCCAGAGCTGCGATATTTTAAGCAAGTGTTCCATGTTCCTGGAAATGAATACACGTATGAGGATGCCAAGGACGTGTGCAAGGCGTTTGATGCCCGCCTGGCATCGTATGATGAAGTCGAAAAGGCATACAACAACGGCGCCGAATGGTGCAGTTACGGATGGTCGGATAATCAGATGGCGCTGTTTCCCACTCAGAAAAAGACGTGGGACCGGCTGCAAAATATTAAGGGGCATGAAAACGATTGCGGGCGCCCTGGTATTAACGGTGGGTTTATTGCAAACCCCGATGTGCGGTTTGGCATCAACTGCTATGGATTCAAGCCGCAGATAACGGCAGCAGAAGCCAATGACATGAAGACTGCCAGCATTTTCCCCAAGACACTGAAAGACATCAAACGTCAAGAGCGCGTGGCATACTGGCAAACAAAGCTGAGCGACATTCTGGTTTCGCCATTCAACAATGACGTGTGGAGCGCATAAAATGCGACACAGTTCACACAGTTTAACATAATGCATGAAAACACATGGCATGAATTATGTACAAATGCATTTATCACATGGATCCAACCAGTGATACAACTTCTTGTTTGCAAACGGGACACTCACGCGGTTTAATCAACTTGGTATAACACTCGCCGCACATGACACCATGGTTGCATGGACCGAACTTGATGTTTTTCTTGTTTTCATAGCACATGATGCATTGTTCTTCCTCCACAATTGTTTTTACCACGTTGGTTCCAGGAGGCAATTCCAACGGAATCGCGGACGATGCAGTGTATGAAGGGTTGAGAATGGGAATGGGAATGGGAATGGGAATGGGAGACGCGACAGCCGTTGTTGGCGGCGAAACAATGATGCCCGGGTCCATTGTTATCCGCGCGTAAAACCCGCGAAATCCGGCGCGCGCACCTTCATGGTCGCATATGCGAACACGCGTTGCATGCGCATCATTTCTCTCGTAATACACACTGCCATTGTCGTTTCGAGAGATTGAAAAAATAATATTTGGCTGAAGTCCGTCAATGTCAATGTAAACCACCGTTTGTGTTGATGCCCCCCTCTGAAAAAAAAGATAAGATGAATACTTGGATGCATAATACTTGCGAACCGGGCGCGTGGGGTCATACATGAAATCGCGAAACGCCCACATCTGATAGTTTCGGGCGGGGTGCCAGTTCACTGGTTCCATGTCTTGCAAAAAAACCTTGACGTCGGCACAGTCCATAATCGCATAAACGTCTCCCGTGTCCGAACGCTGAATGCGCGTCGGCATATAGCAGTTGTTGTCTTCACGATACACAAGAAGCTGGTTGTTGTAATTGAATGGAACTTCGGGCCCATAAATTGGACGCATTTTGTATTGTGTGTATGCTTCGGCCCAATCTGGAGGCGCAGGAATCCATTGCATTGCCCCATTTATTTCGCGAAGCGTGCGAATGTCCGGATACACGCGCGATGAAGAGCTCATTGTTTCACAAATAACATTATATTCATGCATTGTTTAAATTGGTTTTGATGCATTGACACAATAACAATGATTTTTTTTGAAGATCGAGATATATTCATTTTATTTCCAATTAAAAAAAAATTGATTCTGAATATTCATGTGTTCAACAATCAATAACACACAACACGCAACAATGGCGAATCATCTTGAACAATCTGACAACTTATGTGATTCTGAAATTCCAGAAGGTTTACTTGGAGAACAAACCCCCGAAATATGCATGAATGAGGTAAGAGAAGATGGGCTTGCTTTGCAATGGGTTAAAGAACAAACCCCAGAAATTTGCTTGGCGGCTGTGAAAGAAAACGGTCATGCTTTGGAATACGTGAAGGAACAAACCCCAGAAATCTGTTTGGCAGCTGTCAAACAACACGGGCTTGCTTTGCAATGGGTTAAAGAACAAACCCCAGAAATTTGCTTGGCGGCTGTGAAAGATGCTGGTTTATCATTGGAATATGTCAAGGAACAAACACCAGAAATCTGTTTGGCGGCTGTGAGAAATGGAGCAATGGCTTTTCAGTTTGTCAAGAAACAAACCCCAGAAATTTGCTTAGTTGCTATGAAACTAAATGGTAACACATTACAGTTTGTCAAGAAACAAACCCCGGAAATCTGCCTGGCAGCAGTGAAAAAATGTGGCATGATTTTACGTCGAGTCAAGGAACAAACGCCAAAAATCTGTTTAGCAGCTGTGAAACAAAATGGTTATGCGTTGGAATTTGTGAAGGAACAAACCCCGGAAATCTGCTTTGCGGCTTTGAATCAAAATGTTAGTGCATTGAAATATGTCAAGGAACAAACACCAGAAATGTGCTTGTTGGTTGTCAACCATTATGGTTTAGCATTGGAAGATGTCAAGGAACAAACGCCAGAATTTTGCTTGGCGGCTGTCAACCAAAACGGGCTTGCTTTGCAAATTGTTAAAAAACAGACACCAGAAATCTGCTTGGCGGCTGTCAACCAAAACGGACTTGCTTTGCAATATGTTGAAGAACAAACCCCGGAACTTTGCTTGGCGGCTGTTAACCAAACCGGACTTGCTTTGCAGTATGTTGAAGAACAAACCCCGGAACTTTGCTTTGCGGCTGTGGAAGAAACTGGTGAAGCATTGGAATTTGTTGAAGAACAAACCCCAGAATTGTGCATGGCTGCTGTCAACGAATATTATGGAGCATTGGCGCACGTCAAGGAACAAACCCCGGAAATCTGCTTGGCTGCTGTCAATCAATACGGGGTTGTTTTGGAATGGGTTAAAGAACAAACTCCGGAAATGTGCTTGGCTGCTGTCAACCACCAGGGGGATGCTTTGAAATGGGTTAAAGAGCAAACCCCGGAAATCTGCTTGGCGGCTGTGGAACAAATCGGTAGAGCATTGAAATATGTTGAAGAACAAACCCCGGAAATCTGCTTGGCGGCTGTGAAAGAAAACGGTTATGCTTTACAGTATGTTGAAGAGCAAACCCCAGAAATCTGCTTGGCGGCTGTGGAACAAAATGGTGATGCATTGAAATTTGTTGAAGAGCAAACCCCGGAAATGTGCTTGGCTGCTGTCAACCAATGCGGGACTGCTTTGCAATATGTTGAAGAACAAACCCCGGAACTTTGCTTGGCT
>Ga0194130_10007729_pt1 | contig 11718 bp, 9 predicted proteins | sample TA2KigsurfametaG_FD_160084 | JGI IMG/M metagenome (GOLD analysis project Ga0194130, IMG submission 160084) | Freshwater microbial communities from Lake Tanganyika, Tanzania - TA2015050 Kigoma 12 surface | ecosystem: Environmental > Aquatic > Freshwater > Lake | place: Tanzania: Lake Tanganyika... | reverse complement strand
GCGCGCTATTTTATTAGTGAAAACCAAGATGAAGCATTTTTGATAAATATAAAGTATGATGATGGCGGCGTTCATTTTTTGAGTTATAATCCATTGATTGACAAGAAAGATGACAAGAAAGACAGCGTGGTGTATAATCCGTATGACTATCATCAGATTACAAAAACGAATCAATTCTGTCAAACATTTGCGTTGATACATTTATTGGGTCTTGAACAAAAACTTAAATTACAAATCGCGCATAATCCTAAACTCATATCCGACCAGAAAAAATATGTAGACAACGCGTATATTGCGCTGCGGTACGGGGTGAATTTAATTCGCAAGTGGTTTAGCGATGCCCAACAAACATTTGAAATGACAAAAAGCGACTCTATTTATGGATTGGGTCCAGAGGCGACGTTGGAAAAGATACTATGTTTAGCGGATTTGATTCTCGCTCGTCATTCAAATACTGATTCAGAATTTCGGAATTGGGTCACCGGAAATCCGTTTGATGTAGACAATCCTAGGAGAAGCTCTAGACGCCTGGGTCATTAGTGACATTTGTATAAAATTGAACCAAATTATAATTTATATTATATAAGCAAGAACCAAGTAGTATATAATATATATTCAACAACCAGCAACCAAATGTCAACCGTTTTTTCCGATTTATCAAAACAACTCACAAGTGTATTAACAAAAACTGAAAAAAAAAATGGTGGTATATTCTTCACACCGCCATTATGTGTTCAATATATAATAAGTATTCTTCATAGACACATTCAAGATTTCCCAATTACAATAAACAATATACTGGAACCGTCATGTGGTTCAGGTGAATTTATTACCGCACTTTTAAAAGAGTTCCCTAATGCTGATATAACGGGTATTGAATATCATGATGGTATATACAAAGAAGTATCAAAGCATTTTACAAAAGAAACAAATAGCCGTGTAAAAATAGTACACAACGATTTTTTGAAATACCCGGATGAATTAGAATTCTCGTCGTCGTCGTCGTCGTCTAATGTGCCAGCGCCTGAATTAATTATTGGAAACCCGCCATATTTTGTAATGAAAAAAGAAGAGGTTGATTCAGAATATTATCCATACTTTGATGGACGGCCAAATATATTCATAATGTTTATCATCAAATCAGCAAAAATATTAAGTGAAGGCGGAATTATGTGCTTTGTATTACCATCTAGTTTTATGAACTCGCAATACTATGATAAAACACGAAAATATATTGTAAATCAATTTAATATTGTTCATATTGGGAGATGCGATACATCTAATGGCAAAGGAAAATATATTGATACCGAGCAAGATACAATTATACTTATTTTGAAAAAAAAGAAGACAGATGAAATGGTATGTTTAACAAAAACAACAAAAACAACAAAAACAACAATAATTGGAAATGGTGGTATATATGAAAAATCGGGAGCAACTATATTTACAGATAATCTTCCAGAATTGTCAAGATTGTATAAAAATTCACAATCATTATTTGAACTTGGGTTTAAAGTGAGTGTTGGAACAGTTGTATGGAACCAATGTAAAAATATACTAACTGATGATGAAAGTAAAACACGGCTTATATACAGTTCAAATATTGAAAATGGAGAATTTATTCATAAAAGTTATAAAAACGTGGAAAAAAAAGCATTTATTGATAAAAAAGGAGTAAGAACACCTATGATAGTATTAAATCGTGGATATGGCGTAGGAGAATATCAGTTTGATTATTGCCTTCTAACGCCAGAGAAGATTACTGGAAAAGGAGAATACTTAATTGAAAATCATTTGATTTGTATAACTCACAAATCTGAAAATATTACTGAATTCCAAAAGATAATCAATTCATTTAAAGACAAACGTACCCAAGAGTTTATATCTTGTTATTTTGGAAACAACGCAATTAATACAACAGAGTTGAATCATATGTTGCCAATATATTCTGAATAAGAACTAATTTCTGTTATTGGTCTGGTTCTGGTTTATATGATGGTTTATATGATACTTGAAAAGCCGGAAACGCAATTCCGTTGCCATTCCTCCAACGAAGAAGAACATTTATAATTCCACCAGTCTGTGTTTTACATTCATATCTTGATAATTCAGGATTTTTAATACATTCCACTATTTTGTAGTCTCCTTGTTCCATACTTTCAAGGGTTATAGTAGGTATCATGATACCATTTTGATTAGATAATTTATAAAGCATATAATTTTTATTTTTCTGGGTTTTTATGAAATAGTCGGATAATGTATCTGTACATAGGTCATGACTTTGAATGAATGAATATATACTGTCTTTTGTCATTTTTTTACATTCATGATAGAATGAAATGTCATCGGCGACTTGTTTATTTTTATGACCTGAATCATATTTGTTTTTTAAGTGTTTAACACACTCGGGATAGGGTCTATGAATTTCTTTTAACCATACACACTTGTTTGGTATGGTTAAACACCATTTTTCAAGAAAAGGAACCAAATAATTGTCATAAAAGTGCTCTTCGTAAGACGCAGTTAAATATTGACTTGGTTTCATCGGAGACACGAATTGGGGTGTGCTTGAAATGGAATTCGCATTATATTTAAATTCTATGACATATTCAATGTTGTTTTTTTCCATGTCTGTAAATACAATTAATAAATCAAATGTGTGGCTTCTTCCCGCAGTATGAAAGCATTCAACTGATAAATATGGTTGGTTATCGTGCAATATATTTAGATATTGGAATACACAATCGTGTAACAATTTCCATTTTATAGTAGTAAAGTAAATTTCAGGAATACACTTATTTATGATAGACCCAATAATACATTCACGTATTTTATTGTTTTTATCATTGTCCGCACGTTTTCCGATTGAATAAAACACATTTATGCTATTATGCCATATAGTTGTTTGTTTTTGTGTTTGTTTTTGTGTTTGTATTTGTTTTTGTGTTTGTTTTTGTTTTTGTGTTTGTCTTTGTTTTTCTTTATATGTAACCGGAAACAATATAACTGATTTTCCATTTATGTTGTTTGTAACTTGTGCTTTCATTGTTGTTGCGTTCTTGTATTTGTATATTCGTGTATAATATCAAGCACATTTTCAATTTCAATTTTTATTACTTTAAGTTGATTTATAAAAAATAGGCATTTTAAATCTTCGGCGGTTTAAAACTTGGTGAAACCGCCAAATTCATTGGCAGCCATCGGTTCAAACCCGCCCAAAAGTCCGCCCATGCTGGCGCCGCCCTGATTCACGGCGTGGGCGTAATTATTGTTAAAGTTCGGGGCGTTTTGCTGCTGTGCTTGTGCCAAGCCGTAATCCGCCGTTCCGGCGTTTCCATTTCTAACTGCGGTCAATGCGGGGGGAGCTGGCATCATGCCTCCACCAATGGGGCCAGTGCTAACACCGCCGGCGTACTGCTGGGGGAGAGGCTGGGTAACGCGAACTGCGCCGCCACCGTTTCCAGCAGCGGGGGCAGCGGGACCTTCACCGTTCCACAAATCCTGCACTCGCTCCACAATAATTTGGACCTTTTCGCCCAACTTACTGCGGGTGCTGAGAACAATCATAAGCAGACCGAGGATGACGGTGATAAAGTTGAATTCGCCGTATCTGTATCCGGAATAAGTGGGGATGTAGGTAATGATGCGGTGGATGAAGTAAATGGCGAGAAACATAAACATCACCTGGCCAACAACCTCGCCTAAAATAAGGGCGGAGCCTTTGTGTTCATCGGGGTCGGGAACATACGTGCGGATTAAATACAAAACTATGACAATGGGAATAAAAGCCAGAAGGGTGTATTGAACAATGTTAATAACCACACCTTTTTGTTGTTCGTCCAACCTAAATACGTGGTCTATGAAACTTCCAGCACGGCGTGTGCCTTCTTTTGCGGTTTCTTCAAATGCCTCCATTCAATGAATTATTTATATATAGAAAGAATAGAAATTAAATGGAACTGGTTAGATTTAGTATATATAACCGACCGACTTCTGCTACTTACTTACTAAAACAATAAAATAAAACAATATGTTGCGTCGTTTAGTAAATGCTCCTGGCGGAAAACGGCTTTTGCCCGAATTAGAACACGATTATCCGGCGTCGGATGGCGATAATCCAGTCTATGTCTATGAAAATAAGGACGATGAAAAACAGCACGATAAAGACCCGCACGATGAAAACCAGTATTTGAATTTAATTTATGACATTTTGAAGCACGGAACAATGGAAAATGGTCGCAACGGAATCACTAAATCTATATTCGGGGCGTGTATGCATTTTTCGCTTGAAGGCGGTAAAATCCCGATATTAACCACAAAGCGGGTTGCGTGGAAGACCTGCCTCCGTGAATTACTGTGGTTTATTCGTGGCGACACCAGCAATGCCCGCCTTCAAGCAGAAAACGTCCATATCTGGGATGCGAATGGTTCGCGTGAATTTTTAGACAGCCGCGGTTTGTTTGACCGCCCCGTAAATGACCTCGGCCCAATTTACGGGTTTCAATGGCGGCATTTCAATGCGGAATATGCCGACGCTGAAAATATGGCTCAATATGAAGGGCGGGGATATGACCAACTGGCGGATGTTATACGATGTCTAAACGACCCCGAACAACGGACGTCTAGACGGCTCATCATATCGGCGTGGAATCCGTGTCAATTAGCGGAAATGGCCTTGCCGCCTTGCCACATACTCATGCAATTTAATGTCCATGACGGCAATAAGTTGTCGTGTTCCATGTATCAGCGGTCACAAGATGCGCCACTGGGCTCACCGTTCAACATTGCGTCATACAGTTTCCTTACCCACTTGCTGGCAAAGCACTGTGATTTAGTTGCGCACGAATTTGTGTACTTTGTGGGCAATGCGCACATATACGAAGAACATTTGGAGGAAATTAAGGCGCAATTATCGCGTCGGCCATACGATTTTCCTACACTTGAAATAACCGAAAAACGCGAAAAGATTGAAGACTATGTGGAATCGGATTTTGTGGTAAAGGACTACAAATCATATCCGGTCATCAAAATGAAAATGGTTGCGTAAAACCAATATAGAAACAAGTGCTAGAAATTATTTATATCTTCAAAGTTTTTTGTTTGTTGTGCGTTTAGGTTAACATTGTAATTTCGTTTTTTATCTTAAATAAGAATGAGTGGAAGTGCCGCATTAGCAGGAGCAAGAAGGCGAAGAGCCGCTCCACCCCCTACCGCAATCGCCGGGACCAGGCCTCAAACCCAGCCACAATCCCAGACACAATTACTGGCACAGTCGTCGTCCCAACTGCCGGTCCACGCCCAAAACCAGTTTCCTATGGCAAGTAATGGATTGAGTCAGGGACTCACGGGACAAATGGGCGGCGGCTCAATCGCATATAATCCGAATTTGCCGTTGCCGCCCGGTATTCGTGGTCCAGTGAATGTGGGGCAGCCAGTGCCGTTGTCGGTCCCGTCTATGGCAGGCGGTCCACCCCCCATTATGGTGTTGAAAGGCCACGACGACAAGTTGAAGGACCATGAAGGCGCCATTAACGATGTTTCCAACCGGCTGAATCACTTGAATTCACGCCTGGATAAGTTGGAAGAGGATTTTAATCAGTTTTTTGACGGCAATGGAGAGGAAGGCAATGGAGAGGACGCGGCGGCACTTGAAGGCCAGTCCAATGCTGGCGGCGGAATGTTGGATGACCAGGCATATGCCGAATTATGCACCGATTTGATTGATAACCGTGATTTTATGTCAGGGATTGTGGATAAGATTGTCAATGATACGAATTTGTCGGAGGTTATTAAGCAGATTGAACCAGTTGTTGTAGAAAATCGGGAATTGCGTAGTTTGATTCATTCGCAGCAAGAAATGTTGAATCATATGAGTTCGCTGCTGTATAAGTTGCTGAATGACAACGCAACGGTTGCGAATGGGCCCAAGGTCATTACTTATGTCCCTCCTCCGCGAGCGTCTGCCGCGGCCGATAATGATGGTCCAACCTTTTCAACTTTGGCGCCGATTGTCTCTGCGCCGATTGTCTCTGCGCCGATTGTCTCGTCATCCAACGGCGTAAGCGATTACGAGCCTTCTAGTTATATAGGTAATGAAGAGCAAGAGCAAGCGCAAGAGCAAGAGCAAAACTCAACCCAATACCAAGAACCCGATGAAGAAAATTCAGGAACTGTAAAGTTGGAAGTAACGCATAACGATGCTGAAGAATATCAAGGAACCGATGTCTAAGGTAAGGAAGAACATGATGTCTAAGGTCTAAGGGACCGGATATCTAAACAACATAAAAAACATTTGTGCGGACAACTTCACAAATGTTTTCTATACAAATAATTTAGTTGATACATATTACCATTGATTATAAATTCATATTCTGCCACCCCCCACCCTTCAATTGATTAAAAATGCTTGAAGCTGCTATTGCCATACTGATATTTTGTATTGTATTGTTCTTGTATCTCCACATATATTTTCATTTGAAAACGAGCAACGACCTGGAAGTGTATGAAATAGAACAGCCATCCAAAGACCGTTTAGAAGAAGTATGTGATGTGAGACAACCTGTTTTATTTGATTACATAAACCAGAGACTAATTGATAACTGTACATATGACGGATTGTATTCCATTTACTCGGCATTTGACATAAAACTCCGGGATGTATATGACAACGACGACGAAACTGATATGTATGTGCCGGTTACATTCAAAGTGGCAAATGAAGTATTTAAAACAGACTCCGAATGTAAATTTATTAGTGAAAATAACAAAGACTTCTTAGAAGAAACCGTTATCTTGAAAAGTTTTCAATACAATGACGCATTTTTAAGACCGTATATGGTGTCGTCTTGTCTATATGATTTCATCATCGGAACCAAGATGTCAGCAACCCCGCTTCGGTATGAAGTGAATTATCGCAACTATTTTCTTACAACATACGGCCACGCAAAAGTTGTATTGATACCACCCAAATACGGCAAATACTTATATGGATACAATGATTACGAAAATTTTGAATTCAGGTCGCCGGTAAATCCCTGGAATGTCCAGCACGTGTATAAACCGGATTTTGATAAAATAAAGACATTGGAAGTGGATGTATATCCTGGAAAGATGTTGCATATTCCGGCATTTTGGTGGTATAGTATTCAATTGATACAAGAACACACGTCGGTATGTGTGTTCAAGTATCGCACGTATATGAACAATATTGCCATTGCGCCAAAATTGGCGATGAATTTATTACAACATCAAAATGTAAAACGAGAGATTGAAAAGAAGGCAAATTCGGAATTGATTACTTTGAAAATGAACCAGCAAATACCTCGTGTGTCGGGAGAAGATTTAACTAAGCAAGCAAGTAATGATTTACAATCGTCGGGTCCTTTACAACAGCCCGTTCCTTTACAACAGCTCGTTCCTTTACAACAGCCCGTTCCTTTACAACAGCCCGTTCCTTTACAACAGCTCGTTCCTTTACAACAGCCCGTTCCTTTACATGAGCCCGTTCCTTTACATGAGCCCGTTCCTTTACATGAGCCCGTTCCTTTACAAGAACAATTATATTCACCACACCCTTTATTTCATGAAGCAACTCCCATAAATCAAATGTCGGTTGCGACCTTGGAGCCAGGGTTATTATAATGTTATACAAATAACATAAAATAACAATAAAATAACAAAACATAAATTACATGTAGTTTGCGTTTGTAACATCTTCTATTTTGTAATTCGCAATAAATTCGTCTAGTGTATCACAAATTTCTTGCGCCGGAATTGATTCAGGACTCACAATCTTTTCAAAAAAATCAGCGTATTTATCGGACAAGTATGTGCGTATATACGCCATATTCACATAGCCATCTTCTTGAAAAAAATCATAATCATATGAATCAAACGTGCTTTTACACTTTCCATACATAATGACGGTTAAAAATAAGAGCCCTAAAGACCAGGTATCATTGCACGGCTGGACGGGCGTCCACAAATACGGTTTCTTGTCTCGTTTCTTGGAATTCCCCGTTTTTGGATGGCAATATGGCTTGGTTCCGCCGGTTCCGGTCATTTTGCCTACAATCCCCGTTAATCCGAAATCAATCAAAAACACGTCGTAATCTTCGTAGCCGTTTTCTGCGTTGGGAGTATCTATCTTTACTACCAGTATATTGTCTGATTTAATGTCTCCATGAACCAAATTATGTTTATGTAACACGGCCAGTACCCTGGCAATTCGGCGCATGAAGCGCAACATTAACAATATACAGGGTGTCATATCGTCATCTCCGGATTGGCCGGAATGGCTGTCTTCCTCTGTGTCATTATTACGCGCGTCATTTTTACGAATTTGATTGTCTCGTAGCCAATCATACAAACAATACGAATTTTCCAAATAGGGTTGGATGCTGAAATATATCGGTGTCGTATAGATTTTGTCAAGAGTGAGTGTGTTTTTAACATTATCCAAATGTTCCGGGACTTCAATTTCCGCGTCCGTTTTCTTTATTGTCTTCTCTTTTTCTTGTTTTTCTTGTTTTTCTTGTTCCTTAACAAAATGCGTATTCATATGGAAAATATAAGGCAGAACGACATTGTATTCCCGGTTAATACCGGGACCAAATAACTGGTGTAAGCAATATTCATAAAATGCGTCATAACCCGAATCCAATTTTATAATGAACGATTTGCTTGAATATACGCCATAATATGGAAACCCGTGGATGATGCGTGTGGTTGTGTATTTTTTAATAAGCCGCGCCGATTTAATTATTAATCCGCCCAATATAATTTTATATAAATACCGCATTTTCAATGAAACCACGGGAGTTATCGTGCCGTTGTGCTCCAACGACCGCAACTGTTCAATATATTTGTCATCCAATTCTAATGAATTCAACAACGGATTGGCTTCTATATGATTCATATATCGCGTGAGTTCATTGTCGTCGTATAATAACGGGGGGCGTGGCGCAGTTTTAAAATTCTTAATTTTGAATTGTTGCGGTTTTCCGTCAGAGTCAGAGGAGACGTCTGTATTTTTGGCCAACGTTTTTTTGCTAATTGTTTCTGTGTTTTTTTTATTCAATACGGAATAAATGCTTTTTACTTCGGTTATAACTGCGTGTTCTGATAAGTCTTGTTCTTCTTCTTCTAAAATCCGTTTCTTTTTTCTAGACAATAAAGCATCCTCATTGTTATCGTTATTGTCGTCATTGTTTCGCGAAAATAATCGTTTAAATTTTATAAACATACTACTAGTAATGTATCAATGATTATATGATTGTGTTGTTATGATATGCGTTTATTTATGCCGTTATTTACGGTATAAACCAACAAATGAAACACGTAATGCTAATAGAATTATAACAAAGTTATTTATTACCTTTTTTTTTAGCCAAATGTGCTTTCTTCACAAAAGGTCACATATAAGAAACCGTCTTCATCTTTGTTTGTTTTATACACGGTATCAATGAGCGTGCTTAATGGATATATGCGATTGTTTATAAATAAAAACAGAGCCTTTTCAGGCGGAAATTTTGTTTTCTTTCGTATTAAGTTCTGCAATTGTCCGATGCTTAAATCAATCGGAGTGACAAACTTGTTTTGGTTTATTACAAGGTCCCCTTTGTAATTTTTATCGGGTTCAACGATAACGGGGACACGGTCGGGGTATTGTTGTAGTATGATACGTGATTTGGCAAGGCGTTGTTCTAAATTGTATGTTTCTTTATATCCCATAAACTTTTATTCTGGGCTATTATTCTACCATAATATAAAAACTTTTAGGTCTATATTGTATCTTCATCGTTATAACAAACGCAGAACAATGGTGTTTGAATATTGCGTAATCAAATATTTATTATTGACGTGGAATGACAGTTCCGGTTCTAAAACCAGCAAACTCTTGAACTTATCATATGAAATTCGGAAGTGTAATGACGACGATTATGACTCCGACGACCCGGACTACAATGCCAAAGTAAATGAATATCATCGGTATTCCTTACAGCCGGGGTTTCAACCGATAATGATTTACAAATATACAACCGGATTTATGAAGCAAGATTATGCCGATAAATATATGCGAATCATTGAATCAGAAATGTGTAATCTCTCGTTGTGTATGGATGACCTTGTGGAAGTTCATAAAATTGAACGAAGACGGCGTATAACATAGATTATACCAATCATCCAATTCAATGTCATTTCAAACAACCATATTTAGTCACTTTAAAGCAGTATCTGAATTAGATTCAATGAAATCGGAACCATATATTGATGGCCCCTCACATTCTCCACAATCCAGACAATCCCCACAATCCAGACAATCACCACAATCCGACGATTCAAAAGATAAAGAAAGCCCCTCACATTCTTCTACACAATCCCCAACACAATCCCCAACACAAACCACCCCCGAATCACAATCACCCCCCGTCTCACCTTCACGAAAAACAGAATCGCAATTTCACTTTTCTCCCGAGCAGGAAGCAGCATACAATAAATATGTAGAAGGCCGAAATGTGTTCATAACCGGTCCAGGCGGAACAGGTAAAAGCGCACTTATAAAGCATATTTATCACCACGCGCTTCAATACAAACGCAAAATTCAAGTGTGTGCCTTGACTGGTTGCGCAGCCGTATTACTTGGATGTAAGGCATCAACCATTCATTCTTGGTCCGGAATTGGGTTGGCAAACAATCCGCCAGAAGACATCATAAAACGCATATCCAAGAATTTCTTTCGTTCTAAAATGTGGCGCTCGGTTCAAGTGTTAGTCATTGATGAAGTCAGTATGATGTCAAAGCACATCTTTGATTTATTGAATGTGGTCGCAAAAGCAATTCGGAATAATCATCGTCCATTTGGTGGCATTCAAGTGATATTTTCGGGGGACTTTTATCAATTGCCTCCCGTGGGATGTGATGACCAACCGGATACAAAGAGATATTGCTTTGAAAGCGAGTATTGGGAAAGCACATTCAGACTGCAAGACCATATCCAGTTAATCACCATATTCCGACAAAAAGACCCCGTTTATTGTAGCATATTGAATCAAATACGCGAAGGACGCATCAAGAAATCAACAGACGCGATATTGAAATCGCGAATAGGAGTGAAGTATACGGAAGACCGTTGGAATGGAACGAAGCCGACGAGGTTGTTTCCACTGAGGCATAAAGCGGATGCGATAAATGAAGCGGAAATGAGGGCACTGGGAGAAGCGGACAGTGAGGAATACCATATGACATGCTCGCGGATATTGCCGACGACGGAAAAAAAGAAAAATCAAGAAACGGTGTCACAAGAGTGTATAGACATGGAATATCAAACCTTAAAAAACGGAATAATGTGCGAGGAAAAACTGACATTAAAAGTGGGAAGCCAAGTGATGTGTATAGTGAATATGGCAGAAGAGGATAAAGAAGGACTGGTAATATGTAACGGAAGTCAAGGAATAGTGACAGGGTTTGTTGGTTCAAATCCGAGACTGCCAGTAGTGAGGTACGAAACCGGAGTAGAGAGAATAATGAGGCGACATAGATGGGAGAGTGAGAGGATAAAAGGAGTGGGTATAGAACAGATGCCGTTGATACAATCGTGGGCAATAACAATCCATAAAAGCCAGGGAGCGAGTATAGAGCGAAGTATAGTGGATGTGGGTTCAGGAGTGTTTGAATGTGGGCAGACGTACGTAGCATTATCGCGAGTGAAGAGCCTAG
>Ga0194130_10007723_pt1 | contig 11730 bp, 9 predicted proteins | sample TA2KigsurfametaG_FD_160084 | JGI IMG/M metagenome (GOLD analysis project Ga0194130, IMG submission 160084) | Freshwater microbial communities from Lake Tanganyika, Tanzania - TA2015050 Kigoma 12 surface | ecosystem: Environmental > Aquatic > Freshwater > Lake | place: Tanzania: Lake Tanganyika... | reverse complement strand
TGACGTTGATTGATGAGTTAGTTTAATTATTATAATCTCAGGGACCAATACAATCGATTTAATCTGACCCTGCTTTAATTGTATTGGCTCCCAGGATGCGATGATTTAATTTAAATTATTATAATTTAGGCTTAACTTTTATTTGGATTTATTACGACATAAGTAATCTTAATTTGCTTTTTTGCAATGCAACTCTTTTCAAGTTATCACGACAATGAAGCTCTCAAGCTTCGCAACCTACGCCCAGGGCGCAAGAGGAATCGAATGCCTTCAGCACGAACGCATGGTTTCAGCGCACTTGGGCTCTCTTTTATACTTTTTACAACATTTAGCGCGACTTAAGTTAGGGGTAAGTTGCTTCTTAAGAAGCGCAAAATGAGCCGTATTTTTACCTTTTGACAGGCTTGGTATTTGCGCCACCGCCTCCAACCTGGGTTAGCTACTCTAACAGCAAGATCTTCGTCAAATGGGACCCAATAGCCGATTCCCAGTCATTTGATATTCGATACAGTGATCCGGTAAGTGCCCAGACTTAAAAGATCTTAATTAACGCGGGAATGAATCTAATCGAAAAGTCCCTAAAATCTTGAATTTCTAATCCTTGATAAACGTGCACACCGATTTATTCATACTATGAAATAAGCACACCTCTTACAGCTCTTGGATGAGGTTGGCATGCGCTTTTATAAACCTTTGAGGGCTTGAAAATCAACTTAAGCAGATTTTTCTAACTAATTTGTGTGCATTTAGACTGGTACAATTTTCGGCCCTTTTAATGTCCTGTCGCCAGCTACAACAGCCGAAGTCGATTGTCATGGCTTAGGTAAGCATTTAACCTTTTCTTTCATGCATTAAAGACAACGGTAGAGCAATGGACATCCAACTGAGAGTCACTACGACTGCTCCAGAGACTTCAGACTGGTCCATTCCAATCACAATGTATTGTGCAAACTTTCCGGAACCAGCTGCCGCTCCTACACTCATTATTGCTAACATTAACCTCATCTAAATCCGATGGGATCTTCCGGCTGCTAACGGAGGCTCTTCAGTGCTCGGATTCTTCCTCTATATGAAAGCCGCTGCTGCTTCAGACTACACCCTTGTGCTCGATATTGGCTAAAACCCAACAGTAAAGACTTACACAACAACTAAGAATGCACTTGGAGGCGTGATAACGCCAGACAACTATCAATTTGCGATTAAATCTAGAAACATAGTTGGGACAAGTCTCCTATCCCCTGCATTAGTTGTTACAATCCCATACATCACTAGTTCTTCAGGCTCTATCTTAACAGGTCAAGGCCTTGTTTAAGGGATTGGAGCAGTAGTCAATTACGTGGCTGTCTAAGCTAAAGATGAAGCTGGAGCTCTAAAAACTCAAGGAGGAGACTATTTCTTCCTTCATGTTGAGTAGCTATGCGTTGTCAGCTCTGGCAACTATAGATGCGACTTATCATCCCAGAATACAAACACCAAAGGACTACCAATTATTAAGCCTTTCAAAGACAACCTTGATGGTACATACGATACCAATTACACAATTTATGAAGACGGTATGATTTCAGTAAGCGTTGTTCTAGCTCGTCCAGGCGGTCTGTATGCTGAATACTTCAATAACGCATTCCTTGATGGGCCAACCGTACTTAGCCGAATAGACAACTTCCTTGACTTTAATTGGGGACAGGATTTGATAACTAAAGAAGCTGCAGACTTTGTAAGCGCTCACTGGTATGGCAAGATTCGTGCTCCTGCCACAGAGGAGTTCACCCTTATTTTAAATGGTGACGACGGCTTCCGATTTTATTTTGAAACAAAGCTTCTAGTTGACCGATGGGACACTTGTTGTGATGAGATGCAAGTCCGTCTTAATCTTATCAAGGACCAGTTTTACGACGTTATTTTTGAGTACAAAGAGATCTAAGAGACTGCCTCATTTGAAGTTGAATGGCTATCGATGTCTGTTATGAGACAGATCATCCCGCCGACCAGTCTTTACTACTCTCAAAGACTTGGCACAGGAGTGTATCCTGTTTAGATTTTATCTGGTCCTTCAATTCCAGGTAAAAGCACGATATAATACAAGGAAACATCCTTGGTGGCAGGCAAGTTAAGTTATGTTGACATTTAGAGTCGAGACACATATGGAGCCTTACTGCTGAACAATCAAGACAACTACTCCATTCACTTTTACGGCCCTGGCATTACAACGAATGGGGAATTTGCTGTCACAGCAGTTAGTCTTTCGGACGGAAAGTATCGTGCTCAATTCTATCCTTAAATAGCAGGCAAATATGTAGTGCATGTCAAACTTAACGGTTAAGACCTCGAGGGGTCACCATATAATGCAGAGGTACTCCCAGGAGAGATTAAGTCATCATTATGCAGAACCAATATCGCGACTACACCAATAAACAACGTCGCTGGTATAACTTACTTCTTCACAATTTAACTAGTAGATATATACGGAAACTTCCTTCTGACGTCAGCTAAGGGAACATATGTTGATGTTGTTGCCAAGTATCAGAACCATAACAGCTGGGGATCACCGATAAGTATTCCTGACGCTAAAAACTGGCAATCTATCTATGGAACTGATATCGCTGGCCTCGCGATAGATAATGGCGACGGAACCCTGACTGCTCAAGTCACAGTCTATAAGGCAGGCAGCTTTATTTTGGATGTTAAAGTGAACAACATTCATCTTACTGGATCGCCATACTCACCATTCCTTGTGGAACCTACAAACCTTTATGGATCTGCTTGTGAGCCCGAAGGCATCCCAACAACTATGATTGCAGGTGTCTTGTATAGCTTTGAAATACAAAGCAGAGACTTCTTCTAAAACAACATAAAAAAGAACCTGTCTGAGCTCACTAGTTTAAACTATGCCATTAAATACTAACTAAGACCATAATCAGATGATGTTAACTTCTAGCCTGTTGCTTTCTAAGGCACTTTAGTTGATTTAGCTGACAGCCTTGGAGCGTTCTAAGCCCAAGTAAGAATAACGAAGTCAGGTTATTACGACTTAAGCTTGGAGCTAAACGGAATGGCTTTGCCGACTTACATCGACAAAGTATTCGTGCCACCAGCTCCACTAACGAGCCAACTCTAAAGCAACTTTACAGGAATAGACGAATCTTACCTAACAGGCGATACGATTACAGTAACCATATTTGCTCGGGACGAATTTTAGAACTTTAGGTCAGACTCTGTCGCAGATGGCTTTTCTTTAAAGCTCTTAGGATAAACTTCGGGCACTATTTATGGACCATTCAACGCTGCTAACACAAGTCCAGGAATATATTCCAGTTCATTTAAGTTTACGGTCGTTGAGTCATATACAGTCTCCATTATGCTAGGAGGCGGACACATCAAAGGCTCACCAGTAGCGAATATCGAAGTTTTCCACAGTCTTGTGCAAGCATAATACTCATAAATCGTTTAATCGTCAGCAGTGATCATAGCTGGTCAAACTAACGTATGGAAGCTTTAAGCTAAGGACATCTACGGTAACATCGTTGTCGGATCAGAAGACCGATTTGGCTTTAACATTCTCAACCTCAACAGTCCATCAATAGCAAGTGTCGAAGCAAAAGTTGAGTATCTTTTCTCACTCTACAGTGCAACCTTCATGTTGACTAAAGCCGACAACTATTCTGCAATTATCAAGCTGACTTAAAGAAATGGCTTGGTGGCCTACTATTACAAAAGCGTGAACTTTGAGCAGCTATCATTTATTTCTGATAACAATTTTCACAATCATTTATCAGGATCATTCACACAAGTCGACAAGCTTGTTAGTTTCGACTTAGGTGACCGACCTATGGTGCTTTAGAGTCTGTAGTCTTTCCCAAGCCAATACTTCTCAGTTAAATGGGTTGGTTTAATCTAACCTAAGTACACAGAGACTTATCGGCTCTACCTCGAAAGCTATAGGACAGCGTAATTTAAGCTGACATTAAACGGATAGCAGCTGATTCTCAACGAATTCGAAGACTCTTAAAGCCAGCCTACCAGCGCTTTCTTCACGTCTAATAACATTGACCTTATCGCTGAAGAGCTCTACGATATCGAGATTACATACGCAGAGAAACTAGGTTAGACGAAACTTCGGCTCATGTGGGAGAGTGATTCCTAAGTTTTCGATCTGGTCGGGTCAGATAGGCTGTTCAACACTCTTAATTCAAGTCTTACTCCCTTCTTATTCAAGGTTAATCCTGCAGCGACTAATGAAACTGCATGTCATTTTATAGACACTAAGCCAACTCAATAAGCTATGGTTAACGTTTAAGAGACACACATTTTGAATGCCCGAGACGTCTACTAAAATCTGCAGATCCATAAGGATGACGTCTTCTCAGTAAGGCTTGTTCACGCTGACGGAGCTACAACAGTAATCGGAACTGTTATAAACTTAGCAAATGGCGTCTATTAGATGAGTTACACACTAATCAAGTCAGGAGCATATACTATGACAATTAATGTTCAGCCAGATGGTACAGGTCCAACTTACCAAATCAAGGACAGCCCATTAAAAGTTATGTGCAATGTGAATCTCGTTGATACAACTAAGACGACTTTGTCGGGAATCGGTGTCACGCAGGCAACAGCAGGTGTTGTCACGACTTTCACAGTGACTCTATTTGACTCGGGCAACAATCAAAGAGAAACTGGGGGAGACACTTTGCTTGTGGAGATTGGCGCCATCACAGACATTGAGACGTTTGACCATGAAGATGGCACTTACACTGTGCAGTATAAGATCCTGGATGCCTCAATGACTTTTTCTCTATCAGTCACGATCAACGGTGAATCATAAAATGCTAAGACCAGCGTCATAACTGTTTCGCCTAACAAGCCAGACCCAGCATCTAGTACTGTCGCAGCAGCCACTTTGATCAACCTTGAAAAGCTTTATTAAGTTGACATCCAGGTGTTTGATGCGTTTGCCAACCCTGTTTAAGTGACCCAGCCTATCGTGTTGGTGGTGACGGGGTAAGGACAGAACATCTATTCTACATTTACTCAGACAACTCCAAGCAACTACTAATTAAGCTACAAGATACACACAGGTGACTAGACAAGCTCAAAATGTGGATATTACTCTCTATCTGCTTTTTTGTTGAAGGTCGGAGGCCTTGAAGCTAAGTACTACACTAATCGATGGTTTTCAGGACAATATTACACATCCGGATAAGACTTAGGCTAAACGAAGATCGATTCCTAAATCAACTTCAACTGGGGAACAAATGATCTAATCTCTGGAGTCGCTTCCAATTTCGTAAGTATCGAATGGACCGGCTTCCTAATGCCGCTCTACAACGAACTTTATACCTTCGAAGCTAAGTTCAACGACGGCCTAAGACTATGGATCAACGACAAACTAATCTTAGATTACTTACAGGACGCAACTAGTGACCTGAACGGCCACACTGTAAGGTCTGAATCTATCGTTCTAACTGCTGGACAATTCGTCCCGATCAAACTACGCTTTTATGAAGCTATTGACTCTGCATTTGTCATACTGTAATGGGAAAGTACCAGTTAGGCAAAATAAATCATACCATCAAGTGCATTCTATCACAATCAGTCGCACACTCCCCTTTCAGGCAAATCAACTCTAGTTGAGACCTAATACGTTCCCAAAAGGCCTACCAACTTGCATTAGAGTGACTCAACGACATATGCAGCTACTTCAATCACACTTAAGTGGACAGCCCCCTTGGACACTGGATGCAGCCCTATCATTTCTTATGTTATCGAGTACTTAAATGGCGCAACATGGACATAGGTCGGCACATCATTAACAACAATCGGTGTTGCCAGCGGCTTACCTCCTGGTTAATTAGTAAATCTTAGAGTGACTGCCTTAAACGCCATTCCTCCAAACGTTGGAGTCCCTTCGGAAAAAGTAGCTCTAACTCCATCTTCGCTTCCAGGAGTATCAACCTTTATAAAAGTCGATATCTTCGGACCTCATAGCCTTTTGCTGTTATGGGACCTACCATAAAACACAGGAGCGAATGACAATATTACCCTGCCTGTCACAGACTACTCGCTTGAAGTTGACGAAGGCTTTGGTAGTGGTTTTGTAAGGATTACTGATACGCCATATACAGCGCTACAATTCTTGCATGAAAGCTTGATCTAAGGCCATTCTTACACTTATCGTGTCAAAGCTAAAAACTTGATGGGCTTTGGTGATTACTCAAAATTGTTTAGCTATATACCCCGAGATGTGCCAAGCAAGCCCCCGACTGCTCCTATGAATCTGCCTTTGTAAACTACTCGAAGTGTAATTTTCCTCAAGTTTAATTAGTTGGCTCCTGAGGACCAAGGTGGCAGTGTTATTCTTAACTACAACTTGTATATAGATGATGGAGCAGATGGATAATTTGCGGGACCTTATCTAGTTCTTCCATCTTAGTCAACTTGGGACACATCACAGCTAACTCTTTAAACTGGCCTTACTTTCAAGTTCAAATACTCAGCAACAAATATTCATGGCGAAGGCCCTCTTTCAGAGGAAGTTTCAATCCTTTTAGCAGAAAAACCGTCAGCGCCTTCTCTCATCACAAGAGTGAGCAAGACTACGCTACCTGCTGGTCAAATCCGAATAACTTGGGCTTTGCCAAGTGATTAAGGAGGAACTCCAGTAACTGGTTATCTTATCTATCTATAAGGTGTTTTGCTTTACGATGCAAGGTAGTAATCAACTCTTAATAGCTTTACGTTCAATAACCTAACAGTAGGTTAGACATATGCTCTTGGAGTATCTGCAGTAAACAGGATTAAAGAAGGACCGATAACGACGATATTTGAGCTGGCAGCAAGTGTGCCCATGAAGCTCTCCTTTTTAAGATTTGTGTCCTCAACAAGCTCGACGATCACACTTCAGGCACCATAAGTTTCGTTTGATGGTGGTTAAGCCCTTACTAGTCATGCATATCGCAGGGATAATGGTCCGTCGTCAGATTTTATGACCCAATTCACTTAATCTGCGGCACTTAGCACTTTCACATTTAGTGGACTTGTGACTGGTTAGCACTACAGATTTTAAGTTGCTGGCATTAATTCGATCGGATAGAGCGAATGGTCTGACAATGTTGGATTTATAATCGCAGATACACCTTCAGATATACATTCACTCTAAGTCTTAAGCCAGAGCTAGTCCTAGATCTAGGTAAAATGGTCCCCTCCTTAGGAAAATGGTGGCTGTTTGATTGAAGGCTATCGTGCTTACTTGGAGGATATTTCAAACCCAGGGTTTACTCTTGTATACAATTAACTCAAGACTTCAACAGCTACAAGCCTCTCATTATCTGTTCCAACTATTAAGCCAAGCACGTACTATCGAATAAAGATCTAGGCGAAGAACTGTGCTCTATTCAGCAGCGGTGCTTATATAACTCTTGCTAGCGCAACCTTACCTAGCTAACCTGATCCTCCTACAATTCTCAATTATGCAAGTGCTTCAGAACTTCAGATTTCTTGGTCCTAACCCAAGTCAGATGGAGGATTCGCGATCATTTCATATAACATTTATGTTGATAATTCATTCCTCGTATCGGTCAACCCGTCTATAAACTTTTATTAGCTCAACTCTCTTGTACAGGGCACCACTTATAAACTATAAGTGTCAGCAAAAAACGAGATTGGTGAGTCCAGCCTCTCCCTAGCCAACTCAGTGCTATTCGCAAACGTTCCCGAATCGCCAGCTACGATCAGTCTAAAATCAACTGACAAACCCGCATCTATCGATATTAGTTGGAGCGCACCTATTTCAAGCAACGGTGATGATGCGTAGGGATACCGTGTGTACATAGACAACGGCAATGGAGGTCCATTTGTAAAGGTCTATGATAGCGTTGGGTATTCAAGTATTTACTCATATAAGGCTTTTGGTATTTAATGCGGTTATCTCTATAACGTAAGAGTAAGCGCAATCAACACAGCTGGCGAAGGATCTTTCATATAAGCGCATGTATGGATAGGAATGCCTCCAACAGCACCTTTAAATCCTAGAATGACATAAGTTAATCCGAATACAAGTCTTGACCTTGAGTGGGACAAACCCTTAGACGATGGTTGTTTACCCTTATTAAGTTATACGATTTGGAAAGACGGGTCAGATTACTAAATCTCAATTCCTTCAACAGCGACTACTTTTATTGATGATCTTTCTAATGGTGGATAAATCGGCTAAATGATAAAGTACAGGATCAAGGCAGTCAATATTAATGGAGAGTCGCCTTACAGTGAGCTTTTAACTGTAATTGTCGGCAAGGTTCCAAACGCACCTCTCTCTTTATAAGTACGGCAGATCTTATCTGCAACTTCGATGCAAATAACATGGATTGATGGTGCATCAATCGCTAACAACCCAGTAACGCTGTCTTACAGAATTTACCTTGACGATAGATCAGGTAACCCAACAAAAAAGGTGTTCGATTCTCAAAATTTTGCACTTACAAATATTGCTACTTTGAAGAATCTTGTGGCTGGCTATTAATATAAAGTCACTATAACAGCAGTAAATCAAATTGGTGAGAGCTTTCAAAGTTCTCCTATGACGATTCACGCTGGCACTGTCCCAAGCAAGATCAAAACTCTATTATGGGATGACTCGACCACAACTTCTATCAAAGTCCGATGGGAGGCACCAATTTCAAATGGCTCGCTTTCTTTGCTTAGTTTCATCCTCTATATCTACGAAGGTGGAGCTTAAACACCAACAAAGACCGTAACACTGACAGACACATTTTTGAGAACATACACAACTACTGGCCTCACAACAGGGCAGCTTGTTGACTTCTAAATCTCTAGCACGAATCATAATGGAGAAAGTGAGCTTTCAGATGTGATTACACTTTATGTTGCAGCTAAACCAGCAATACCTTTGGTGCCAGTCGAGTAAATAATTTACAACGACGACCAAGACTCTAATCTTATGAGCATTATTGTTTCTTGGAATGAACCTTCTAGTAATGGTGCTCCGATTACAGGCTACAAGCTTTATATGGCAGAAATGTCGCAAGCATTTAATCTTATTTACGATGGCTCAAATAGGTATGATATTAAATCATCGACTCTCGTCAATAAAGTCAAGAAGTCTCTAAGTTACCACTTCAAAGTCTTAGCAATCAACGCTGTTGGTGAAAGTGACTTTTCTCCAATATTGACCTCATTCATAGCAATCGTACCAAACGCGCCTCAAGACTTTAAATTTACTCAATCGCAAGCATCAAGCATTTCACTTGAGTGGAAACCTCCTCTGTTTGATGGAGGCGCCTAAATAATTGGGTATTACATCTATTACAAAATTGTAGGAGACATCTACTGGTCCAAAACAGAGCTAATAACAGAAGATTAATACTCTTAAACTTTGACAGGTTTAATTGCAGACACTAACTATGCAGTTAAGATGGTTGCTATAAACGTGAAAGGTGAAAGCTCATTCACTTCAATTATTTACCAATATGCATCAGCAGTGCCATAAGGACTCTTACCCGCCTAAATTGTATCAGGCACACGAACGTCAAGCTCATTACAGATACAAATGTATGCACCTGGCATATCATCGACAGATGTCCTTGGATATCGGCTATATATCAATTAAGTTAACAGTTATTCGATTCCCTCTATCGAAGTTTATGATGGTTAAGCTGTTTCAAACGTACTAAAAGCATCTGTCAGTAGACTTGAAAGTGGACAAAGCTACTGGTTCGCTTATAAGTCTCTAAATAGAGCTGGCTGGTCTGATTTAAGTCCAATATTGAAGGTTATCTCAGGTAAGCTACCCCAGCCTCCTGTTTAGGCACCAAAATAGATTTTGACATCGCCAACAAAGATAGAGTTTGGATGGAGCTAATCTTAAGATATTGGCGGGGCTGCAAGACTTGAGTCTTATTATATTTACAGCGGTAATTCTTAGATAGGAATGGTAGATGCCAATTTAAAGACTTTTTCTTACACTGAAGTCACAGCGGGTCAAGCTTATGCAATCACGATATCGGCAGTCAGCGTGATTGGAGAAGGTCCTAAAAGCAATCCATTAACTATATGGGCAATAGATATACCAAATTCACCTACTCTATCACTGACTGATACCAATAGAAGCTCATGCACTGTATAGTGGACTGCGATAGTACCTCCTGCCTATTCACTTATAACCGGTTACCGACTTTATATCGATGATGGACTTGATGGACCTTTCCATCTTGCTTATGACGGCCGTGACAAACCTTCTGTCCTTGAACGTACTGTTGAGGGCTTAAATGCTAGGCACACATATCGCCTAAAAGTTTCAGCAATAAATAAAGCTGGAGAAGGGCTTCAATCGAATCAAGTATCATGCTTTACAGTAACCGTTCCAGGCTAGCCAGGAACCCCATCACTTGTATCTTCGACATCAACTTCCATCAAAGTGCAGTGGGCTCCCGCCTTTGACGATGGTGGTTCACCAATATAACTTTATAATCTAGAAATGGATGAAGTTGAAGGAGTTGGTGTAGCAAACTCCGAGAACTGGTAATCAGTATATTCAGGAGATGCCCTCTCATACGAAGTTACAACAGGGCTAAAGGCGACTTTCATATACAGTTTTAGAGTCCATGCTGTTAATGAATACGCTAAGGAAAGCCTCTTCAGCGAGGTGTCTCAATTCTATGCAGCACCTCTACCGGCTAAGATATCTTTTCCAACTAGCCCATTCACTGATCTAAACATTTAAAGTCTCAAGTTTAGTTGGAATGCTCCATCTGTTGACCCAGCCTTGCATATACCCATCATAAGCTACAAGGTATACTGGGATGCATCCTACTTGCTTAGTGGACAATTTACGCTACTCGATGAAGTTAAGTCGGTTAGTTAGACTTTTTACAAGACTGAAGATATATTGGTGGCTGGGCGTCTTTATTAATTCTAGGTATCTGCAGTAAATGCAATTGGAGAAGGAGCGCTCTCAGATGAAATATAAAGTTTTGCATTCTCACCTCCAGGTGCACCAAGAGCTCCAACCCGCGTATCATCTCAAAAAACAAGTGCTACTGAAGCAAGCATCACTTTGAGTTGGACACCCTTAGTTGAAACAGGTGGTGTGCCATTGACAGGTTACAAGCTTTACGCCATTCATAATAGCGAGACTACTCTCGTCTATGATGGCACAAACAACGTTGCTCAAGTCTAAGCAGTCGTCAACAACCTCATATTGGACGCTGATTATGAATTCTACGTCACGGGACTGAATCCAGTGGAAGGAACTCCGAGTGGAAAATCATCTTATCGGGTTGCCGGATTCCCAGATCCTCCCGGTGCAATCACAGAGATATCAAATTCACTAACTGGTGATAGTATTGGACTAACATGGGAACCTTCAGCAAATAATGGAGGTTCAGCAATCGTAGCCTTCACGCTTGTCAAAGTATAGCAAAATTAGAAGGACGTTGTGGTCTACTTTGGTCTTGACAACAAAGCTGTAGTAATGGAATTGAAGTCTGGCAACTATTACACATTCAAGGTTAAAGCGACAAATCTGGTAGGCGACAGTTTGACCTGGTCTGACCAATTCTCGTTCTTGATTGTTGATAAGCCAACTCCTCCAATAAACACCTCACTAGTCTCATTTGACAATACATTTGTCACGATGTCATGGAGTCAGCCCCGTTACAATGGTGGATAAGCTTTATCGTCGTTTAAAGTTTACAGGCAGCTCTGCACAGCTTATAA
>Ga0194130_10007722_pt1 | contig 11732 bp, 19 predicted proteins | sample TA2KigsurfametaG_FD_160084 | JGI IMG/M metagenome (GOLD analysis project Ga0194130, IMG submission 160084) | Freshwater microbial communities from Lake Tanganyika, Tanzania - TA2015050 Kigoma 12 surface | ecosystem: Environmental > Aquatic > Freshwater > Lake | place: Tanzania: Lake Tanganyika... | reverse complement strand
CTGAGCTGCGTCAACAGCTGGGGCTGGGGGAGCCCAACGGGGCCAGTGGCGGCTGAGCTGGCTGGCAACGGAGGGCATGACCCAGTCCTCCCCTCCCACCTGCAGTTGGCGCCCGGGTGACGCCGAGGCCCTGCGCATCGTCCTCTCCATCCCCGTCACCAGTGCTGCCCTGGCGGCCCTGCACCGGGAGATGGCGCAGCTGCAGGCCCACTACCCCACGGGGGTCTGCACCGCCCAAGGCCACCTCGATGCGATCGCCGCTCTGGGTCAGCAGCTGGCGGCCCTGACCCCGGCGGAGGTGAACAACCCGGTGCGCACCAAGCGCAAGGGCGTGGCCGGTGGTGTCGTGCCCAACCCATTGCCGCTGAGCAAGTTGGCGGTGGTGGAGTACGCCACCGAGCTGCTGCTGGAGGAAACCGAAAGCGAGTGGAACGCCGCGGGACCTTCGCCGGCGGTGGTGCTGGGGCGGCAGCGCAGCCAGCACATCGACCAGCTGGCACTGCTGCTGCCGCGGCTGCAGAACTGGCGCCAGGGCAACCCGGATCCCTTCCGGGGATCCCTGGTGCGGGGCTGAGCGATGAAGCAGCTCCTCTCGCCCCTGAACCAGGGCCTCAACCCCCTGCGGGGTGCGCCGCTGTGGGGTCAGCTGGTGTCTCTTCCTGCAGCCACCCCGGCAATCGACAGCCGGGTGGCCCAGCCCGCGGCGGCCGCGCCTCTCTGGCTGGCACTGCAGCCCTACGCCAATGCCCGCCTCTGCCTGTTTGAGGTGGACCGGCCCGAGAGCCGCAATCCGGTGCCCATTCGCCGGCACGTGATCGATTGCTTCCTGGAGCAGAGCGGCATCGTCAGCGGCTACAACGACACCGCCCTCACCGACCCGGGCGACGTGCTGCTGCGCGGCTACCTCTGCCGGGCGGCGATCCTGCCGGTGAGCACCACCAACACCTTTGACTGGCTGGCGGCCGAACAGGCCTGGGCCACCCCAGGCTTCCGCGAGGAGGCGCCACTGCCCTGGGACCCAGCGCTGCTGGGAACGGTGCAGGCCCCCTGCCAGGGGGTGATGTGGCTCGGCGACCTGGCCCTGCTCCAGTCCGAGGGCGGGCTGCCATCCGGCGGCCGGGCCCAGTTCGCCGGCTGCCAGGTGATGCACTTCGGGGCGGACTACGGACCCGGTGGCATCGGCCTGCTGCTGCAGCCGCTGCTGGGGGAAGCGATCCAGCTGGTGCTCCGGCCCCACAGCGTGCTGGTGCTGCGCGATGGCGACACCTTGAAGCTGATCGCTGAGCGCTACGGCACCACCGTGGCCACCCTGCGGCGGATCAACCCCCAGCTGGAGAGCACCCAGACCATCACCGCCGTCGAGGGCGATTCATTAGCGGTGCTGGCTGGCCGCCATGGCACCACGGAAAGCAAGCAGCGCAGTCTGAACACAGTGCTGCTGCAAAGCGAGATCTACGCCACAGCTGAGGGTGAGACCTTGAGCAGCGTGGCGGCCGAGCAGAACCTCAGCCTCTCCCTGCTGCGCCAGTTCAACCCGGAGCTGGGCAGCTGGCCCAGCGAGGAACCCCTGCCAGCAGGCACCACCCTGCTGCTGCCCATCTACTGCTCCACCACCCCCCTCCCGTTCGGGATGCAGCTGCTGGTGCCGGGCTACCTGCCCTCTACGCCGCTGCCGGCGGGGGAGTGGATCGTCCTGCCGGTTCGGCGCTCGATGCCTGCTGCTGAGGAGGGCGTGGAGCCCCTGGGCTGACGGCCGCAGAAGCTCCCCGCCACTGCGGCCTCCATGCGGCAACCCGCCATGCCCCAGTTGCTTCACATGGCGTTACAATGGCCGTAACAATCTGAAACACTCATGTCTGATTCCTCTTCCCGCTTTGGGTTTGTCGCCTTCGCCGAGACCTGGAATGGCCGCATGGCCATGCTCGGCTTCGTGATCGGCCTGGCTACCGAGCTGCTCACCGGCCAGGGCATCCTCCAGCAGATCGGGCTCGGTTGATCGCCATGGAAACCAACTACTCCGCTGCCATCGTTGCCGTCGCCGCCCTGGTGGTGCTGCTCACCACCATGACCGTGTTTGTGCTCAGCCGCCCCAGCGACCTCGCTCCCCACACCCCCCGATGACAGCCACCGCCGCCCTGCTGTTGATCGGTGGCTGGTCAGCGCCCTGGTGTTGCAGCCCAGCACTGCCGACTGACACCACCAGCTTTCCGCTTCCGTTCCCACCACCACCGAGGCCACTCCCATGACCAACACACCCGCCAACGACCAGTGGTTCCAGAACCGCGCCGAGGAGCTGATCCACATGGAGCAGCTCAAGCGCGTGGAAATGTTCAACGGCCGCGCCGCCATGGTCGGCATCGTGATCGGCATCCTCACCGAGGCGATCACCGGCTCCGGCATCGCTCACCAGATCGGCCTGGGCGCCCTGGTGGATGGCTATGCCGCCTGCCGCACCCAGTTCCTGCCCTTCTGCTTCTGAGCCCCTGCTCTGCTCCAGCAGACACACCCCACCCCCGGCGCCCCTGGGGGTTTTTGATGGCCACCGCTGTATCCCTGCTCCTATGACCGGCAACCTCCAGGCCATCGGTTTTCTGTTCACCTGGGTGCTGGGTTGGGGGATCGGCGGATCGCTGATCGATGCCGGCCTGATCAACGCCGGCGTCTATTCGCTGGAGGGCGGCCAGCTGGGCACCGCCGCCACCTTCATCCTCTGGACCCTGCTCTGGGGTGGTGGCGGGTTCTGGCTCTACCGGCGCTGGACCCGGCCTGACACCCCAGATCGTTGATCCGCTGCGGCCGCCGGGCCGACTCGATCAGCAGGTTGTGCAGCAGCGCCTTGCTGCTGATCAGCAGGTAGGCCATCCAGGTGCCCGTCAGCTCCGGCTCGGCGACGAGATCACCCCGGCAGCGGCCGATGGCCTGCTCGATCTCCGCCAGCTCCCGGCCGATGTGGCGCACCATCGCCTCAGTGGTCTCACGGGGCGAGGAGGGAGGCGGTGTCTGCATCCGCTCCACTCTGGCGGTCGCCATCAGCCAAAGCGGTAGTGCTTTCGCACCGGGGCGTGCACATCCCAGGTGCAGCGCAACCCGGCGTCAAACACCACCAGATCACCCGCCCCGAAACGCACCGACTCCCCGCCATCGGGGGTGACGGTCACATCGCCCTCCAGCAGCAGGCAGGTCTCCGACTCGTCGTAGGTCCAGGGGAAGGTGCTCACCGCGCAGCCCCAGGTCGGCCAGCTCATCACACCCAGGCTCTGCAGCTGCGCTGGATCCGGGTTGGAGGTGACGGTGATGCCGCTGGCCATGGCAGGTGAAGTGCAGATCGGGGGCATTGTCGTGCAGCCGGCAATGCAATAAATGGTGAGCACAGCCCGGATGGGGTGCTCATCCACGACAGCCGCGATGGGTCATGGCCACTGCCACTCCTGCTTCCACCTCCAGCACTGCCGCCACCGGCGGTCAGGCTCCTGACGACAACTACGCCGCCAACGGCCAGAGCACCGACAGCGGTGCCGATGGTCAGGGCACTGCCGACACCACGGCAGGCGATCTCCCCGCACCGGCACCTGCTGCAGCTGCTGAGCCTGGTGGCGATGACCACCGCAGCTCCGACCCCTTGCGGGCCGAGCGGCGCAAGAGCAACCAGCTCGAAAAAGAAATCCGCACCCTGCGGCTGCAGCTGAACCGCTTCTCGGAGATCAACCCCGAGGAGTACGCCCGCCCGCAGGAGGCCGAACGCCAGAAGCAGATCCTCGAGCAGCAGATGGAGCTGCGCGAGCGCCAGATGGAGGAGGCCTCCGCCCAGAAGGTGGCCGCAGTCGCCGCCGAGCGGGACGAGGCCAAGCAGCAGATCCTGCAGCTCCGCAAGGACCGCCTGCTGGAGCGTGCCTTCTCCCAGGCCGAGGGCCGCACCGGTGGGGACGCCCGAGGGACGTTCTTCGACATCTTCAAGGGGCAGCTGGGCACCTGTTTCCGCCTCACCACTGGCGGTGATGGCAAGGACGTGCTCGAACCGCTCGACTCCCAGGGCAAACCCCTGCTCGGCGATGACGGCCGGCCGATGACGACCACCGAGTTCCTCGATCAGATGCGCGTGAATCCCGTCTACGGCTTCCTGTTCAAGCAGCGCGGCCCGGCCGGCATGCAGGCTGCCGGTGGGCTGACGGTGTCGGGCATCGGCAGCAACGGCGAACCGATCAACCCCCAGGCGATGTCGGCTTCGGAGCTCTACCGAGCGTCCTCTGCGGTGAACGGCCGCGGGGCTCGGCGCTGAGCAGGCTGGAAGCCCGATGGCACGGCGACCCCGCAGCTTCTACGCCGGTCTCTCCTTCCGGCCACCAGAGCCGGTGGCTGCTGCCGCCCGCCGTGCCCTGGAGCGCCGGGCCCAGCAGCCGCCTTCCAACAGGGGCATGACGCCGGTGGGGCTGGCCCGTGCCCGGCAGCTGCTCAACCGCCAGGAGCTCTCACCCACCACCATCGATCGAATGGTGAGCTACTTCGCTCGCCACGAGGTCGACAAGCAGGGCTCCAGCTGGGAGACCTACGGCAAGGGCCGTCAGGCCTGGGATGGCTGGGGCGGTGAGCCCGGCCGCCGCTAGGCCAGTGCTGTCGTGCGGCGGATGGATGCTGCCGAGAAAGCAAGTGAACGCTCAGCCGACCACCGCCGCCCTCGGTGACGGTCAATCGATCGCTGCCACAACCGACACGGCAACCCAGCGGGCGATCAACGCCAATCCCGAGAAGAAACACCGCTGAACGAATCGAGGAGAAAAAAAAGGGGGTATACCCCCGAAAAATAAAAACACGCGCCGGGTGGCTCGGAAATTTCTCAGAATCTGGGAAATCCTTCGTCTCAGGCCCCGCTGTCCTGATCGGCCACCAGCAGCAGGCCGCCCCCATGATCGCCAGATTCTTGAACAGCTGAATCCGCTCCAGCTTGTCGGCCACGTCTCCATGGAACAGCATGGTGGTGGGCACCAGGAACACCAGCAGCAGCACCGCCCCCAACCTGGTTTTCCAGCCGCTGATCACCAGGGCTGAACCCACCGCCATCAGGGCCATTGCCGCCACCAGCAGCTCAGGCGCCAGCGGCAGTCCCTTGGCGGCGATGGCGCCGGCCACCCCTGCAAAGCCCGTCAGCTTGCCGATCACGGCTGGGTCACTGGCCCTTGCCAGGGGGCTTCAGTGATCGCAGACCTGGTGCCAGCGAAAACGAGCCGCCTTCGGTGATGGGGGCAAATCGAGGCGCCTGCGGCGCCATCCCGCAACAGCCGCAACCCAACAGCCGAGTGTTAAGACCTAGAGGGTGTAAGGGTAAAGAAATTAGTCCTGGGGGAGGCAACAGACGCGGAAACCGAAGAGGCTGCCGCGGTCGGCCGGGTGGAGGATGCTGCGGTAGGCCGAGCGGCAGAGCCGGGGGAGGATGCCCCACGAGCCGCCGCGCAGCAGCCTGCATTTATCTTCATACGTATTCCAATCCTGCCAGGGGCGACTATCTTCGGGTGCTCCTTTATAGTTGAAATGCCAATGATCGGCACACCATTCCCACACATTGCCATGCATGTCTTGCAAGCCCCAGGCATTGGCAGGAAAGATGCCCACAGCGGTTGTCTGCTCTCGATTCTCTCCCTTGGGGCCATCGCCGTAGGTGTCCGTGCCTCTGTAATTGGCCAGTTCGGTGCCGATCGTTTTACCAAAGTGAAAAGGCGTGCTACTTCCTGCGCGGCAGGCATATTCCCATTGGGCTTCACTCGGCAGAGTGTAATTCCGGCTCAGGCGTTCGCTCAAGCGCTGGCAAAACTCCATCGCCTCATGCCAGCTCACCTGCTCCACTGGCCGTTGGTCGCTGTCTGGATTGTCGCTGAAACGGGACGGGTTGCTCTCCATCACCTGCCGCCACTGGGCCTGGGTGATCGGGGTCTGGCTCATCCAGAAGCCCTCCAGTTCCACCAGGTGCTGAGGGCCTTCATTCTCGAATCTACCCTCCTCATCTGGCGGCGAGCCCATCACAAACCGGCCGGCTGGAATGGCCACCATGGTGAGCGCCACACCATCCCCCAGCGGCTCAAACCAGGCTCCGGGCGCCTCCAGCCGTGGCGTGGCCCACAGCCGCAGCCGCACCAGCTCCGTGCGCACCGCGCCGCCGTCGTCGCGCACCGTGGCGCTGGGCAGCAGCAGCCAGCGGGCTTCCCCATCTTCCGCGGGAGGCGTGCGGCGATGGATCCGCTGCAACGCCGCAGCTACCTCGCACAGCGCTTCCAGCCTTGGCACTGCCAGCACCGTTTCCAACAGCTCCGGGATCTGCCGCTGCTCCAAGAAGGCACTCAACGGGGCCACCGCGGCCTCAGCTCCCATCCGTTCCAGCAGTTGGATTGCCAGCGGCTCCTCACGTGGATCCTGCTCAGGATTCATCAACACATCCCCCACGGCGTCCGCAGCCAGCTTCACGACGCCGGGATCGCTATCCGCCAGCACCAACAACCCCTGCAACGCCGCCAACCTGGCCTTTACCGGTTGCCTCAGGGCCAGATCCCCGCTCAGGCGAGCCACCCGACGACGCTGCTCCAGCTGCTTGCGGTTTGCTTCGATCCAGCTCACCAGCGGCACCCAGGTGCGCAGCAGCGCTTCGTGGGCGATCTCCACCACCCCGGCGTCTGAGACCAGCAGGCGGCGATTCACCATCCGCGTCACGATCGGCTGGCTGCGCTCGGGAAGCTCCTGGAGCAGGGCGGCGCGTTTGGCGGCCACTCCCGCCTCGTTCAGGGTCACCAGGTGATCCACAAACGCCTGCCGCAGCGCCACCGCGTCGGCCTCACTGCCGGTTTGCGGATCCCAGCAGAGCTTGGCCTGGCTGCTCACCGCACCCGCCACGCCGCCCAGGGCGTCGTATTCGGCCACCGTCAGGTCCCAGCGTTCGCCCCTTGGGCTCACGATCGGGCCGCCACGATCCTTCCACTTCTGCCACAGCTTCTCCAGCGTGAAAGCCAGCAGCGGCAAGGCATCGCCGCCGCCGCTATCGCTCACCAGGCGCTCCCTCAGGCCCGGTTGCAGCTCCAGATTGGAGCGTTTGGCGGGCCCGCTGATCAGCTCGCCGAAATCCTCCAGCCGGATCGGGTTCAGCAGTTCCGTGGTGGTGGTGTCCCTGCCAAACAGGTCAGGCACGCGGCTCTGGAGCGGCGCCAAGAAATCCGTTCGCATCGTCGCCAGCACCACCACTTCCGCCAACTCCGTGCTGAGCAGCCCCTGCAAGAACGCCAAAAACCGTTCGCCTTCCCGGTTGCCGTCAGCCAGCAGCTCCTCGAACTGGTCGATCACCAGCACCACCGGCGCCTGGGCCGCGCTGCTCAGGCTGTGCAACAGGCGGCTCAGGCCTGCGCCTTCCCCATCACCGTCCTGGGGCTCCTGCGTCACCAGCTGAGCCGCGTCAAGGGGCTCCCGCAGCACGCTCCGCAGGGCTGCAATCGGATCCAGCCCTGGCTTGAACGGCTCCAGCACCAGCCAGCGCCGCTGACGATCCGCCCGCAGCCTGGGCACCACCCCCGCCCGCACCAGCGACGACTTGCCCGTTCCCGACGCGCCCAGCAGCAACAGGAAGCCCGGGGCGCTCAACGCCAGGCTGGTCAGCTGCTGCACCACCCGCACAATGTCCGCATCCCGGCCAAAGAACACCGGCGCCTGCTCGGCTTCAAAGGCCGGCAGGCCGGGATAGGGAGAGCGCTCGGGATCCCACTCCTGCAGCTCCCGCCACTTCAGGCTTTTGTTGAGCACCTCATGTAAGCGCTGCTTGGCGTCCTCCAGCTGCTCGGCGCTCGGGTGGAGGGCATCGGCCACCCGGATCGCCTTCCTGGTTTGCAGCATCGAGGGCAACTGGTGGCTCTTGCGCTCCCCCTCAGGCGTGCCCTCGGCATGGGGCCGCAGCAGGTGGAGCGGGATCATGATCTTTCCGTCCTTCACCGCGATCGCCACCTCCCCCACGCACCAGGGCGATTGTTCGTACTGCTGGCTGCACAGGCACACCATTGCCTGGGCCAGGCCCAAGGCCCGGTACAGAGCGGGTCTCCACTCCTCCCCAGCCTTGATGCCGTTGCTGTGGTCCTGATCGCGGAAGAATCCGTAGCCCCACTCCCTGAACCACTCCGCCAGTCGATCCGCCCAGGCATCACCCTCCGGATCGCGGCCGGTGTAGCTGATGAAGATCGCGCTCATGGGGGCGAGGCAGCCTTGGCCTGGGGTGACCTTACCCCTGCTCTGAGGGGTGTCTGGGGGTGAGCTGAGGGGGCTTGGATTGGTGGGATGGCTTCCGGGTAACTGCTCTCTAGCAGGGAGAGCAGCACCAGCTCGAACCGGTTGACGATGGCACGTTCAACCTGTGCTGTCCTGGTCGGCCACCAGCAGCAAGCCGCCCATAATCGCCAGGTTCTTGAACAGCTGAATCCGCTCCAGCTTGTCGGCCACATCGCCGTGGAACAGCAGGGTGGTGGGCACCAGGAACACCAGCAACAGCACCGCTCCGAGTCGTGCTTTCCAGCCGCTGATCACCAGGGCTGAACCCACCGCCATCAGGGCCATCGCCGCCACCAGCAGCACCGGCGCCAGCGGCAGTCCCTTGGCGGCGATGGCGCCGGCCACCCCGGCAAAGCCCGTCAGCTTGCCGATCACGGCATGGATGAACACCAGGCACAGCAACACCCGGGCGACGCGGTTCAACAAGGAGGGCTGGTGGCTCTGCTGGCTCATGGGGGGTGCGGTCTGCTGCGGGAATTGTGTGGCCGGTGGCCAGGGTCCGGCCGTTGCTCGCATGACGGGCATGCGAAAAGCCCCGGGGGCCGGCAGGCCCACCGGGGCAAGGGGCCGTAGCCCCGGCGGCTCACAGCACCGCCACGGTGCCGAGCCGCTTGGCCTGGAGATTGCGGGCCAGCTGATGGGCCAGCCGAGCCGGAATGAAGCGGGGCTTTTTCACCGGCAGGCCGCGGCGGCCATAGAAGACCGTGATGCGCTCAGCATCGGGCGCCTTGATCCCGCCGGGATAGACGAACACCGCAAGCTGGCGGATTTCGCAGCGGGGAGAGAAGGAGGCCATCACGAGGAAGGCGAGGGACACCCGCGTCAGGCCCCGGCTGTAGCGACCTGGCAAGGACGCCACGCAGCGGCGCATGGCCCGATCCTGGCTAGGGCGTGACGGCTGGGGCAGCGGGCTCCCTTTCTCCCCCTCGCCGACCGTGAGGCCTCCGCCCCCCGCGCGTGCTGAACCCCCGCCAGCTCGGTCGTTGGGTTCGCACCCGGTGGATCGATGGCCCGCCAAGTCCGCTGGGCCTCCTGGGCTGTCTGGTCGGTGGTCGCGACCAGCAGAAAGGCAGGGCCCTGGGAAGCCCCGCCGGCTGCTGGCCCTGGCCCTCAGAAGGGCAGCAGTGCCTCCAGCTCTGGATCAACCGGCACGGCCGGAGCAGCTGACTGCCGCTCGAACAGCACCTGGGCCGCCAGCTCAGCCAGCCGCGGCCAGCGCCCGCTGCAGAAGGCCAGATCTTCCAGCACCTGCCAGGAGAACTGCTGCAGCTGCGCTTTGCGGGACAGAGGGGCCATGGGAGGGCTCCGCGTAGGACCCCTCAGCCGGCGGGGGGCGGGTCAAGGGCCCGTCCACCACTGAGAAAGCGGAGCGCAGCGCAGCCAACGTCCACACCGGCGGGCTCGTATCACCCTTGACGCGCCCCCCGACCATGAGGAGGGCCGGAGCGGAGCCCGTTCAGGAGCTGGTGGCTGCCTTGCCGCCGCGCTGCTCGTCACCATGGCAACAGGAGATGCGAGCGCAGCCCGGACGGGGCGCCCGCAGCACCACAGCCGTGATGGGTGATGCCCTCCTCCTTCTCTCAATCCAGCCGCCCCAGCAGCGGCACCGCTCCAGAGCCCCTGGCCCCTGCCGCTCCCTGGCAGGTCTACCGCCAGCTCCAGCAGCAGCCCAACCAGGGCCCCGCTGGCGCCACTGCTCCACCTGCCGCTGATCTCGATCCCCTCGACGAGGACGACGACGAGGCCAGCAGCCTCGACGGCGGCTCTGCCGGCGACGACACTCTCGATCTCTCCTCGCCCCAGGACTCCAGCAGCGGCAGCGGCGACCACGACGACCCCCCTGCTGCCACCACCAGCAGTGCTGATCCCCTGCGGGCCGAACGGCGCCGCAGCAACCAGCTCGAAAAAGAGCTGCGCAAGGCCCGTGCCCAGCTGTCGCGCTTCTCGGAGATCAACCCGGACGAGTACGCCCGCCTGCAGGACGCCGAGCGCAAGCGCGAGGAGTTCGAGCGCCAGGTGGCCGACCGCGAACGCCAGCTCAACGAGGCCAACCTGCGCCGGGTGCGCAGCGTGGAAAAGGAACGGGACGAGGCCCGCTCCCAGGTGCAGAACCTGCGCAAGGAGCGGCTGCTGGAGCGCCTGTTCCGCGAGGCCGAGGGCCGCATCGGCGGCGATGAGCGGGGCACCTTCTTTGACACCTTCGTGACGCTGTGCGGCGGCCACTTCCAGCTGGGGGACGTGGACGGCCGCGAGCGGCTGCTGCCGGTGGACGGCAAGGGCCAGCCCCTCACCGCCGACGGCGTTGCCCTCAGCGACGGCGATTACGTGGAGGAGCTGCGCCGCCACCCGGTGTACAGCTTCCTGTTCCAGCAGCGCAGCGGCCTCTATTCGGCTGCTGTGCCTGAAACGGGCCTCGAGCACGGCGGAGCTGTGAACCTGCAGACCCTGAGCACCGCCGAGCTCTACCTGGAGGCCGTCAAGGGCACAACGCCCCGGGCTGCTGCTCCCCGCCGCTGATCAGCCAGCCGGGAGGGGGCGATGGCCTGGTATCTGGTGTTCTGGCGCAACCGCTCCACCGCCACGGTGGTGCCGGCCGCCAGCGCCAGCCAGGCCCGCTCCCGCGCCCAGCGCAAGCAGAAGAAGGGCTATGGGCAAATCGTGGCCGCATGCCGCGCCAATCCAGACGACTCTCGGCTGATTCGGAGGGGTGTCTGGGTGCGGCGGCGCCGCGATGGATCCAGCCCCCAGTGCGGCAGTGCTCGCGCCAAAGCCAGGGCCCGTCGGCAGCGCAGCAGCTACCGCCATTGGCTGTGATCGAGCCTCACCGCCCGCGCTTGATGGCGCGCACGGCCTGCAGCGCCTTCATCTCTTCTGCGGCCATGGTGGCGGCCCGCTTGAGCCGGCTGGGATCGCGGCGAATCTCCTCGGCCTGCCGCAGCGTGCGCAGGTCGCTCTCGGCCCGCCAGCGGGCCTCCTCCTGGGCCAGCTTGCGCCGCTCGGCCGCACTGATGCCAGGCAGCTGGGGGCCATCGACGGCGGCGCTGCTGCCTCTTGTGGTACGCCGCGGCTTCCTGGTGCTGGTTTTGGCGTTGCTGCTCTTGCTGGAACGGGCGGCCATGTCCTCGATGGGCTGAAAACCACATTTGCCAGAGCCACCGATCAAAGCCCAGCCACCAACCGGCAGCCGGGCCAGAGACCGAGAGGCTCAGCAGACCGAGACGGTGCAGCCGGGTGTGCCCTGCAGCTTGCGGGCAAAGGCGAATGCCTTCTCGGCAGGGATCAGCCGCATCTTCTTGACGGGCTTGCCGCGGCGGCCAAAGAACTCGACCGCACAGGGGACAGTGCCGAGCTTCTGGACGCCGGGCTGATAGCGGTGAACCACAAGCAGGCGGACTTCGCAGACGGGGCCTTGGGGAGCGGCCATGGCTGGGGTTGAGCGGAGAACA
>Ga0194130_10007721_pt1 | contig 11733 bp, 13 predicted proteins | sample TA2KigsurfametaG_FD_160084 | JGI IMG/M metagenome (GOLD analysis project Ga0194130, IMG submission 160084) | Freshwater microbial communities from Lake Tanganyika, Tanzania - TA2015050 Kigoma 12 surface | ecosystem: Environmental > Aquatic > Freshwater > Lake | place: Tanzania: Lake Tanganyika... | reverse complement strand
GCCGCCGTTGCCGTTCATATTCACGATGCTCGGATGAGGCATCTTGTTGCTAACTATCTTATCAAAGAAATCGCTTGACTGCTTTTTTAACTCCATATGCGATAAGTTGCTTTCGCGCTTTTTGTATTCAAGAGCCAATTTTTCAAAGCAATATGTAATTATATTAAAGATTTCTTTGTTGCCTCCAGGCTTATCTGGATGTGTGCTTATTGCCAGCTTTCTATATGTTTCTTTCAGATCATTCCAAGTGAAGTTTTTGGATATATTGAAAACTTCATAAGGGTCTATCGTATCCATATTAATATTTTTTAAATCTATATTAGCTTCTTGTCCGCTCTTCTTCATTGCCTCATAATATTGTTGATATGTATATTGTCTTGAAGATTTAGCCCCCATAGCATTTATAAATATTTATACACCGTTATTTTATATATATTTTTTTATTATATTATATGATACGCGAACTTTTGGAGTTTTAATATATATAAAATATAAAATATTATAACTATTAACAATTACTATACAAAAATGAATAATATAATAATCCTTGGATGCAATTTCTTGGGATTATATTCTGCTATGAAATGCATTGATAATGGACTTGATGTTCTTATAGTTGAAAGAAATAACTCTTGTTGCGAGGAAATCATAAATTACAAGATATTCAATAAACAGCACACTCATTATATACAATTGCTTACACGGTTGTCTATTAAATACAGCCGCTATAATCTTTGTTTTAATGAAAAGCTCTTGTTTATTATTAATAGCGTCTTACAAAAAGCCAAGCATATTCCTTGTAAATTTTTGTATACGCAAACATTTGATAAACTCTGTTATACCTTATTATCACAGAGTGATTACAGCTATCTCAAAAAAAATATTAATAAATATGACAATATCTATTGTCATATATCAGCTTTATATGGAATATATATGTTTAATAACGAGATTAATAGCGATAACGAGTTTTTCATTGTAGATGAGGATTGCAATGTAATCATAAACAAAATGCTAGAATATTTATATAGTAAAAATGTTATTATCAAGTTTAACACAGATATACGAGATATTACTATTGAACCCGACAATAATATAACAGTATCTGCTAAATATAGCACAATTCCTTCCACGAAGGCACTCATTTTAAACTTGTCAAAAGACAATTTGCTGCGATTCAAGTTTATTAGCAAGGATAACCGGCGAATATTAAATAGTGTCAGCAAATATAATATAGATTGTAATGATATCTATAATGATAACAACATAATGAATGAACACAATATACAGAATCACTTGATTAACAATCTGAATATCGTATATCCTATCAAAAAAACCTCGCTATACCTTTGGAATGTAGGAATTAACAACATAATTGTTAGAGAAAAAATTAAAAACCTCTATAGCAACATATTTATATGTAATGAAGCCTACTCTAAAAATGTTTTCTTTGCCAATTATACATTGGAGCTATATGAAGAAATACACAATAAAATTATTAATCGCTGTCATTAGCAAGTGTCAAGAATATTAAAAATTGATTTACTTCCAATTATAATTACACTATCTACCCTACCCTACTTATATTAGTCCCTTATATAATGTCATTAATCACTGATGAATTACAAAATTGCATTCGTGCTGTTATCAACTACGCTAATAATCAGCATATTAGAAACCTCTGGTTCAAATATATAGATTTCTATGATATCAATGGAACATATGATAACTGTTATATATTAATCTACCATTCTATATTGCTTATCATTACCATTTACCTATTATCTAATCTAATCTATTCGCGGAATAGCGACAATTCTCACAGAATATTCTAATACAGCAATTTGTCCTCCCTGACTTATCATAATTTACTATTTACTCTTTAATTCTCACTTTAGTTTCTGTCGCTGCTGTCGCTGCTGTCGCTGCTGTCGCTATCCCTGGTGCTTTCCCATCTGTACTTCCAAAGCCACCAGAGCCTCGCGATGTAGTTGAATCACTATGAGAGTTTGCACCAGAGCTTACTAAATCTTCTATAACGATTTTGGGATATATTTGTTTTTTCATAATAATTTGACAACATTTATAAGGCATAACCAAATCCTCGCAATCCTTATTTATTTTTCGCAATGCAACATATAAATTGCCTGTATACCCTTGGTCTATGATACCTACACTATTTGCTAGCATATAGCCCGAACGGCTTATTGAACTCCTGGGAACTATTTCAACATAATATCCGTTTGGTATTTCCAATTTAATTCCAGTATCATATAATACCGTATCACTATTCATCCTCTTATATTCTTTGATTATCGTCAAATCTAATCCGGCATCCGAATAATTATTCTTTGAAGGAATCACGGCATCTACATCAGCCTTAAAGATTTTTAGCAAAGGATTTTGGAAACCTTCTGAATTTCCCAAAAAATTGTATAGGTCTTCCTTAATATATAGCTCATCCATATCAGTCCCATTAACATATATTTGTCCCATAAAATCTATCATATTTGAGTTTTTATACTCTAATACATACAATTCACCCTTGTCAGCATCCGCAGCAGCTGTAGCTTCATTTATGTCTTCTTTTAGAATCTTGTGAGGGATTTTGTAGATTTCAGTAATCCGCATTAGTGTATTGTAATTGTATACCTTAATATATAGACTATTATTTACTATCCCACCATTCTTTTCAATATATGCTTTTAAAAAGTTATTCAATAGGTTTTTGTCAACATTATATATTGTATTCATAAACAAAGATAAATCATAGTGTTTTGTATTAACTAGATATAAATCAAAATGTTTAACAAAGATATCTTTGATAATATAGAGAGATGATATAGTTAGCTCAATTGTACAGGTATCGCAATTTAACTGTACATTACCTACATTTTTGAAAATTTCAATAATCTTATCAACTTTATTATAATATTCATAATTATTTATTTTTTCTTTCTTAAAATTGATTTCTACAATTACATTATCATAATAAATTTCTTTGATATTAAAGATAATTAAACCCAAAATATATGCCTTCTCATAAGTATTAATTGAAGAGAAATAACTATTATCGTATATCGTCATAGTGTCCTCTTTAATATCCTTATTATATTAATATCAAAATAACTTTATATATTTTATTTTTATAGATAGAATCAATATATATTAGATATATAAAGGATGGCCAATAAGCATCTTAATCTTGATAAGTTTTATACGAACAAAGATATTGTAGGCGTATGTTATGATGCTATCAAAAAACATCTTGATATTGATAAAAATGAGCTTATAATAGAGCCTAGTGCCGGCAATGGAGCATTTATAAATATTATTAAAAAGCTCTCAAATAATCACAGGTTTTATGATATTAAACCAGAAAATGAAGAAATAATTAAGAAAGATTTTTTAGAGCTACGCTTTGAAGATTGTAATGAGGCGCACGGTATCGGCTCGGGCTCGGGCTGTCATATTATAGGCAATCCGCCTTTTGGTAATAAATCTTCAAAAGCAATATCTTTCATCAAACACGCCACAAATACTCTAATGGCAAAAAGCGTATCCTTTATATTACCTATAAGTTTTAAGAAAGCGAGCTTACAAAAATCATTCCCTCCCAATTATCACCTCGTATATCAAACAGTCCTTGCTCCAAATTCTTTCACACACTTTGGCATCCCTAAAAATATAAAAACGGTTTTTCAAATATGGATAAAGAAGAATAGGCCGCGAAAAGTTGCTGTCAAAATTACTCCGGCATCATGGTATTCCTTTGATAAAAAAGAGAACTCTGATATATCTATTAGACGCGTTGGCTCCAAAATAGGATTCGTTAAATTATGTGAAGAAAGCGATAATATCAATACGCACTGGTTCATTAAAATAAATTCGCATTTAGGCAATAATCAAGAATTGCTGTGTGGATTGCTGGGCAAATTAAACAGCGTAAGATTTAATAAATATAATAATGTAGGCCCTCTTAGCATATCAAAGCAAGATATAATTAAAAAATATAATTCTCTGACACTTGTCTTGTAGGGGATGGGGAGCGTGGCTATGTTTCTATGACACGAGGCATTTCGGTGTAATTTGTTTTGTTTTCTCGTACTTCCTTTTTGTCCATATTATTGCTATCTATTTCAGGGACATAACTTAATATAAAATTCAAGCCATCATTCTCTTTTATTTTTTCCTCACGCAGATGTTTATTGGTTTTCTCAAAAAGTTCAGGGTTTTTACTGATTATATCTCGGCGTATTTCGTTATACAATTTAATTGAAATCTCATCTATTTTGTCTATGACATTCTTCTCCTTAATCGTCCAGCCTTTTGATATATCTTGTTTATGTATATAGATACATAGCAACCCGAGAGAATATAATAAGCCCTGTCTTTTAATTTTATACTTTTTCTTATATTCGTGATTGTATAATTTAAAAGCATTCTCAAATACTTTGTCCTTGTAAAGGATACTATATACTCCCCAGATAAACCAAGATATATCATCGTCCGTGCTATAAAACTTAGTTTCTATCTTTATTTTTTTACGCAATATATAATCTATTAATAATCGCATATTATTAGAAATTCCTACCAGTTTATCTATATCATCGCAGGATAAATCGTCAGTTGTTTTAATAGTCTTTATGATAATTGCGATAATCCCGAGAGCCGTACTATAATTCTCGTGATTATGAGGAGGCAGAATACCATCAAATCGCATTATGCCATTCTGCGATAATTTCATATCATTAGCATTTAATATATGAGCTATTTTGTTTTTTAATAGAGCTATTGACATATTACCACATTTAGCTACAGGATGTTTATTGTAAATATCACACAAAATACATAGCTTCGTTATAATTATATAGATATTTTTAATAACTATCTTATCAGTATCAATGATATTCGCTATATCTTCATAGATATCTGCAAGTTTTCCTATATCTGTAATATATACAAAGGTTCCTATATAGGAACACACATCAATATAAATCAGTTCCAATATATCAAATGATTCATCTATAATTATCATTTGAGTACTCAATAATATGCTGTTCTGTATATCTCCATTACATATAGATGTAAATAAATCATCTTTTGTCATAGCATTTACAATATAAAAGGATTATATATCATCTAATATTTACGAATTACGAATATATATTATATTCTAAAATATTCTAAGATATTCTAAGATATTCTAAGATATTCTAAGATATTCTAAGATATTCTAAGATATTCTAAGATATTCTAAGATATTCTAAGATATTCTAAGATATCAATGTGGAGAAAAATAAAAGGTGTAGCATAGCTTAGAAGGGCAAAAAGATAAATAACAAGCCTATAAATATTATGAAAAAGCCTATCAATACTTTTATGGGTAAAATCTCTTGTAATATCAAGAATGATGCTATCAATGTTATAACAGGAGCCAATGATACTATTAGCGACATTATATTTACATTAGCTTTGTTATCCAAAGCAAAAATATACAATACATTTGCGACATATACAGAAAAGAATGATATTACTATTAGGAATGGTATATATTTGCTGTATTTTTGTATATCGCTATATATATCATCTCTTTCATATATAATAACATATATTATACTTGATAAGAAATATATAGAGGCTTGTGTTAAAATTATAATATATGATGGCATATTTTTTGAAAGAATGTATTTAAACAATACAGGCGAAATACCCCACAAAAAAGCTATAATGAATGCTAAATATGTATAGTAATTCATATCTAATCTATTAAATTATTAAATTATTAAATAATTATACTCTAATAAATATTTTATCCTAATGTGTGTGTGTGGTATTATGCGGGTATTATGCGAATATATTGCTTTTGTGGGTTGTTATGAAGGTGTTGTATATATTTATTAGTTTATAGCATTTTATTATTGTTACTTCTGATACATTGCAGGCCTTCGCAAAGTTCTTTTTTGAATATCCGAGGCCTTTGACAGTTGAATAGTAATATAAGATTCCCGCTGCAGATGAAGTTGGTGAGTTGTCATTCATTATCTCATTTTCTTCTATTAATTTTACGAGCTCCTTGCATTTGGCAATATCATTTATAGACATATTTAGATTGTTGCCATATTGTGATATGAAATCTATCGGATTCGGCGAAGATACATTGAGCTGTAATAGCGTCTGGAATCGTGTATTACCTTTATTTAATGTGACATGCGATATATTAAACATCGCAGCAATATCTTTGGAACTTTTAGGGATTTTGTTGATTAAACAGGCGTGATATATACAAGATGCGATTAGGCCTTCTTTATTATCGCCACGGGATATTTTCTTTTCAGAAGCTTGCTTATAGAGGTTCTTGGCGTCATCTATGACTTTCTGGGGTATTCCATTGTTAATAGTATTTGCCGTCATTTTATCAAAGACATTCCATAATGTCCTTTCATCATATGGCATACTATTCCACATTTGGAACTTGCGAATTATACGCATATCTATATTATCCTTGTATCCGCTACCTATCATAGAGCCAATGGAAGATTTAGGAAGCAGATTATTAGTAGGCATTCCACAACGCGAAGGGTCACCGTCACGATTGTCTTCGTTTCCGTAATATCTCCATTCTGCAGTATTCTCAATAACCTTAGAGATTATCACACTACACTTTTTACAAATATGCATATTATCTTCTATCAGATAATCAGTAGAACCACATTCGCATTTAATTATATCCTTATCGGCTTCATTGTAATTAATACTATTACTTATTTTATTCTTCTTGTCTTCTTCGTTTTTTATTTCCTTAAATAATTCCCACATTTCATCGTCCATAAGTAATATTTAGTATTAATGACAACTAATATATAAGGTTTATCAATTTTTATATAATTTTATATAATAAAAATTGATAAGTATATTTATTTGTTTATATAATTACCCAAGCAATGAATAGAGCTATAATAATTAGATATATCTCAGTATTGCTGATTTTGCTATCAGCCATCGTGAATGTTGCCGATTGCTATATCAATTCCTTTGTATCTATGAGTAAGCAAAGCTCGCAAAGCTCACAAAGCTCGCAAAGCTCACAAATCTCTTCTAATACTCGTAAAAAGAATATTGTTAAAAAAGGAAATACTTATCGTCACAAGTTTGCTAATGAAAACGAAAAATATTTATACGGCAATTATCTAGTTACTCTCAGAAAGTTTAAGAAGACTATCAACTATAACAAAATATTTAATAATATCGCCGAACAGACAAATGACGCAAAGGACACAAGAGATATCAAGGAAATTGCAGATGACATCTATGTTAATATTAAGAATAACACGATAATCAATAACGATCAGTATATTGCTAAGAGCATTAGCCTGGCAAATATTAAGATTGATGTCTCAACTGTTAAATATATTCAAATATCTACAAAGAACGATACTATAACCATAGAATTGGATAAAAATAATGATAATTCAAAAAATACTGATAACGGATTTATTAATTATGATTTAGGCAAAATAGATTCTCTAATCAGTGCAATCTCTATTCTAATGAACTTGTTTAATATTCATTAAAATCATTTAGCAGCGTTCACGGATATCGCGAACTTCTCTGCGAAGATCGCGAACTTCTTGACGAAGAACATTTAGTTCATTACGAATATCATTGTTGATATTACGAGATTCAGGTTGAATATAGGGTTTTGATTCATCCTTGTTATAACGATTTGGGCGTTTTCGAGCACTTACTTTAGTAAAGTATTCATCACGTTTAACTTTGAAATCTTTTAGGTCATCGGGATTAACATCATATTTGGCAATTAGTTCGGCTTCATCTGCGTTCTCGTGCTCTACAAGACGGCAGATATATTGGTAAAGGCGAGTCTGAATGCTTCGCGAAGTCCTTTTAAGTTCTGCTGCAATATCTTCATATGAAGATTTTTCTGTTCGCATTGCAAGAAGCTTTTCCTCCTCTCCTTCCTCCCATCCAAATCCCGCACGAGATGTCTGCTCGTTCTTTCTCAATTCATCAAAGTGTGATTTCTTGCTGTATCTTCTCGCCATCGTTTTGTTATGTAGTGTTTGTTTATCGCCCTTAGCTATCTATATATATAGCCTTCTTTTTATATGATTTTTAATTTTTGATTTCGGACTTTTGATTTAGGATTTTGGATTTATTTATCTATTTATATAAGTAAAACAAGAGACCAAAAATGTTTTATGAAATTACAGCAGTTATAATAGTATTCCTTCTAATTATCATATCACTCATAATATATATTATTTTCTCATCATCAGATTCAAATGTATCCGCACCCGTTATTGTTCCTGAAGCACCGCCAACAAATAAGGTATGTTTATCAATAGATGATTATAATGTTCTATTGGATAAAGCAAAGCATAATAAGCAGGCAGAGAGAGATGAAACTGTTATTCGCGATAGAAAGGTTTTAAATGACCCTTTGTATCCTCCATTAAATCGCTCAGATAACAAAACACACAGCGAACTTGCTAATAATATAGCGAACAGAAATATGTATATTAGAACAAATGATATGGGTGATACTTATCGCCTTGTAGGATATGTTACAAATAATTCAGATGAAAAGGATATAGGCAATAATAATTGGAAGCTCTTTGCTAGACAAAAAGACAGACACATTTCTGAATTTTATATGAAACCTACTGATAATAACAATGATGTCAAGGTTCCTATAACAGATGATATCGTAGTAGGTGCTAGATTGCGTGATATTTACAATATTCCCCAACAGATTACTTTTAAATCGCCTATGTTCAACAAAGAGCCATATAATGTCGTGGAAGTTCCAAAAGCCGATTTAAGTCGTTCCGCAGATTATTTATAACATATAATATACAAAAGATATATAATATAGAAAAAATGATATATTAATAATATTAATTATAATAAGTATCGCAAGTATAACGAGTATGACGAGTATGACGAGTATGACGAGTATCGCAAGTATGACAGATGAGAAGGGTTATTCAGATATTTCACAATCATCGCATTCTGGTCATTCTTTGATTTCTACTGCATCTTCTCTTTATCTTGATATGGTACCCTTTAATCTTAGGGGTCGTGCTGAATGGTGGGAATTGCGAAGAGAAGAAATTAAAATATATGAAAAGGTCGGCGAAGGTTCTAATGGAATTATAAATAAGGTTATGTGGCGTGGTAGCGAATGCGTCGTTAAATATCTGAAACATAATGATAATGATACTGAATATTATGATTTGATAAATGAGATATCTGTTATATCACATTTAAGACATCCACGCCTTGTGCTATTTTTGGGAGCCTGCACAATTAATGATCCCCTAATGCTATTATATGAATATATGCCAAATGGTTCATTGGATAGCTATTATAGCAAAATGTCAGAGAAATATTCTAATATATGGAAGCCTTCGCCTAAAAATATGTATAGATGGATTATGGAGCTTACACAGGCTATCTATTTCCTCCATAATTGCTATTATCCTATAATGCATCGCGATATTAAACCCTCTAATATTTTATTAGATGATGATTTACATATTAAACTCGCGGATTTTGGATTGTCACGGACGATTAAAAGGAAACACGATATATATAAAATGAGCGGCTGCACAGGTACGCTAAGATATATGGCACCCGAAATATTATTTAATAATGGCGAAGATTACAATCTTATGATTGATATCTATTCTCTTGCCCTAAATTACTGGTTTATTGCAACGGGCATAAGGCCTTTTAATGAAGTAGATAATAATCCATATATTATCCATCTCATTAAAGAGGGATTCCGTCCTAATATTGGTGATGTTCCAGACAATATTGATTTGAAAAGATTAATCGTGCGAATGTGGGATACTTGCCCTGAAATGAGACCTGATATTAAAGAAGTATTTGAAGAAATCACTGTAATAATGGAAAAAATTAAAAAAGATGATGATAATGTCCGTATAACTTCCAGAAAATGTACAATTATGTAATATGCCTGATAAGATGCCAGAGAAGATGTCTTAAATATCAAGGATTTCGTAGCAGATTATTACAAGCGGTTCACCACCATCATATTTATTATTTATTTTGTCAAGGATATTGCGATTATAATAATCCTGCTCAATAATATCAAAGGATTTCATAATATTATCTTTTTCTATATTGCTCATCCTATCAATATAATCATATACGAAAAAGCGCAGTGTATTACACTCGTCGCTGTTAGTAGTTTTTTTGAAATCATCCATAATATTATTACATAGGTTCCGGATTACTGGAATGTTCTCAATATTGTTATTTCTAAATAACATAATAGGCTGTTATAATTATTCTTATTCTTAATTAATTTATATCAATTTTTATTTTTTGCTATATATAAAAATAAGAATTAAAAAGATTACTAACTACACCAAGCTAATACACAACGATTATATTTATCCATATCCTAAATATATTAGGTGTAATCGCAAGTATCATAACTGTAATAACACTTCTTTTATGCTGTATGAATGCCCTTCCTCTATCAATTTACAAAGAATGCAATAAAGTATGTAGATGCCGTAAATGTCTACTTGATGATAACAAGCTATATCTACGCAATTTCTAATTGGTCTCTTATAGTCTCCTGATAGCTTTTTCTAACCCCGTATTATTATAAAAATACTGAGATTAACAGAGCATTTCTTGAGACACCAAGATATTATATTTTTTGTGATTTTATTTTTCATTTTTTATAAAAAATCTGGTTTCTTTTTAAGTTATCATATTGGTATCATAAATATCCTCTATAATATCATATTGATTGTGGGCACGCTTGCGCGCACTTGCTTAATATCTGACATTTCGCAAATATTTAATGTAATATTATATGCAATAAGTATATAGATATATTATATATATATGGCAGAAAACATTACATATGATTGGTATTATGATAGCAAAGCAAGGAAGGTATCTTCTATTATCAAAAAAAACGATGAAATAGTAGGGGAGTTTTCTCTTATACTTGGAAAAACTGGAAAAATGTCTTCGGGGTCTTCAGTCGGTTGTCCTCCTCAGCTATATGTAGATGTTGATGAAAGATATCATAGCCCAAGATTCTCTAATATTTTATTGAAGAACTTTCACGATTTTATATATTATAGCTGGAATAGTAGCCAAGAAATGTACATACTGACAGATAATAACAGGGCATCGCGGCCTTATGTGCAATTTGACCGGAATATGATGTTATATATTGATATAGAAGCAGGTGCAAATAGCAGAGAGCCATCTTTATGGCGTAATATAGGACTTTTGCCTGTTAGAGATTCTGATGAATATAATGGCTACGAACTTTCTATATCCCTCGGAGATTTATTAGCGAAAATACACAATAAAAATAGAAAAGCTTCTAAACGCAAATACTATAAAGGCTGCCGAAGCAGAGGCAAAGGAAAAACAAAATTGATATAAATAATTATATTATTTTTATGTAGGTAATATAATGACAATAGTTACTAAAGATAAGTTATGGAGTACTTATTTTATTAAATGGCGTTCTATCTATATTAAACGATTGTACAACAGTGCGAATAAAAATGTTCTAAAACGCAACAACAATATAAAAAATTGACACCCTTATATACTTTTTTAATTACAGCTAAGCTTAAAAGCTAAGCAGTCAAGGGGCTACAGACCGCAAGCAGACCGCAAGCAGACCGCAAGCAGACCGCAAGCAGACCG
>Ga0194130_10007713_pt1 | contig 11739 bp, 11 predicted proteins | sample TA2KigsurfametaG_FD_160084 | JGI IMG/M metagenome (GOLD analysis project Ga0194130, IMG submission 160084) | Freshwater microbial communities from Lake Tanganyika, Tanzania - TA2015050 Kigoma 12 surface | ecosystem: Environmental > Aquatic > Freshwater > Lake | place: Tanzania: Lake Tanganyika... | reverse complement strand
GTGGCGCATCGCACCCCAAACACCGGGATCCCCTGCCCCTCTGCAGCGTGCGGGTTCTCTCCCACCATCCTTACTGCAAGTCCCACCGGGGTGCGGTAGAGCAGGTATGCGGACAGCGGCACAGCCGCCAGGGCAAGCAGTGTGAGCGGCGTCTGGGCGCCAAGGATCGGTATGCCCAGCCAGTCCATGGGCGCCATCGGCGTGATCGTGGGCGGAGCGTTGACCTTCGGGAAGAGCACGCGGTAGGCAAAGTAGCTCAGCGCTGTTGCGAGCATCGTGAGTCCCAGCCCCGCCACGTGCTGCGAGACCGCGAGCACAACACAAAGCCCGGCATGCAGCAACCCAAGCAACGCGCCGGTTAGCGCAGCACACAACACCCCTGCGCCGAGCGAGCCACCCGCATACACCGCCAGCCAACCGCCGAAGGCGCCCGCCACCATGATGCCCTCGATCCCCAGATTGAGAACGCCGGCGCGCTCGCACCAGAGCACACCAAGCGTGCCCAGCAGCAAAGGTGTGGCGATGCGCAAAACCGCCTCCCAGAAAGCCGCGTTGAGCAGCAAGTTTGACAGCTCAGCCATGCCGCACCTTGCGCCGCACCTGGCACCGCACCTAGCGCCGCACCACCCGGTAACGGGTGAGGGTGCCCGAGACCAAGACGCTCAGCAGCGCCACCGCCACGATCACATCGGCCAGGTAGGTGGGCACCCCGAGCGCCCGGCTCATGCTGTCAGCCCCCACGAGCACCCCTGCCACGAAAACTCCCGCCACCACAACGCCCAGCGGATGCAGGCCCGCCAGCATCGCGATCACGATCCCGCTGTAGCCGTATCCGGGTGACATGTCGAGGGTGAGGTAGGAGGTGCGACCCGCCACTTCGATGGCGCCGGCAAGTCCCGCCAACGACCCCGAGATCAGCGCCACCCACAGCATGGTTCTTTGCGGTGGAACGCCCGCAAATGCGGCAGCACGCGCCTGCGCACCGAGAGCCCGGATATCAAAGCCGAGGACGGTGGAGCGCAGCATCACCCAGAGCATCAAGGCAGACGTCAGTGCCCACAGCAACCCCGTATGCACCCGGGTACGCTCAACCAGTTTCGACAACTCCAGGTCGGGCGCAATTGCAACGCTTTGCGGCCACCCCATGGCCGCAGGATCCTTCATCGGCCCATCGAGCATCGCCGACACAAGGAGAAGCACGATGAAATTGAGCAGGAGCGTGGTGACCACCTCATCCACGCCAAGCCGGATCTTCAGCCACGCTGGCCCGAGCAGCACCGCCGCACCCGCGAGGGCCGAGCACACCGTCATCACTGCAAAGTGCAGTTCCGGGGCACGCCCCAGAGCCTCGTCCGCGCCCCCGCCGCCCACTACCACTGCGGCCAGTGCACCGGCGTAGAGTTGTCCCTCCGCGCCGATGTTGAAGAGCCGCGCCCGGAAGGCCACCGACACCGCCAGGCCGCAGAGGATCAGGGGCGTTGCGCGGGTGAGGGTTTCGCTCCACGCAAACACCGAGCCAAAGGCACCCTGAAGCAGCAGACTGTAGGTGCGGCCCACTGGCGCGCCGGCCCACAGCACCAGCGCGGCACTCACCACGAGGGTGAACACCACCGCAGTCAGCGGGGCAAGGATCAATCCGGCGGATGCGGTGCCTTCCCGGCGCTCAAGCCGCACGCCTGTCCCCAGCCATCGCGAGTCCGATCTCGGCACGACTCCATTGCTCGGGTGGCTTCGCCTCGCTCAGGCGGCCCCGAACCATCACTGCCACCCGATCACCCATGGCGAGCACCTCGTCGAGGTCGTCGGAGATCAGGAGCACCGCAGCACCGGCTGCGCGTGCCTCGAACAAGCGTTGCTGCACAAACGCCACTGCCCCAACGTCCAGCCCCCAGGTGGGCTGGTGTGCAACCACGAGTTGTGGAAACGGACTGGCGCCTCCCGACTTCGGTGCGAGCGCGCGGCCCACGATCAGCTTTTGCATGTTTCCCCCCGAGAGTGCACGCGCAGCGGCCATCGGTCCTGCCCCCCGCACATCGAAGTCGCGGATCACACCGGCCGCAAAATCACGGGCAGTACCCGCACGGATCCAGCCCCCGCGCGAGAACTCCGGGGCGCGAAGGCGCTCTGCGACCGCGTTCTCCCAGACCGGCAGATCGCCCAGGATCCCCACGCCCGCGCGGTCCTCGGGAATCCGCGCCACGCCCGCAGCGATCAGTGCGGCGGGCGTGATGGGAAACGGCGCGTCCCGCAGCATCATCCTGCCCCCACCAGGACGGCGCATGCCGCAGAGCAGATCGGCAAGCGCGCTCTGGCCATGCCCCGAAATCCCCGCAATCGCCACGATCTCGCCGGCGTGCAAGGCAAGCGAAACACCGTTGAGGCGATCTCCGGAAGACCCGTCGCAATGCACTTCCTGCAACGCGCACACCACCCGGCCAGGCCGCAGACCCGCCTCCCGCTGACTCTGTTTCACCGGATGGCCCACCATCCACTGTGCAAGCTGCAGTGCGTTGGTCTGGGGCGTGAACGCCTCGGCCACCTTGCGGCCCTGCCGCAGCACCACCACCCGATGCGACACCCGCAGCACCTCGGCGAGCTTGTGACTGATGAACACGATCGAGAGCCCCTGGCGGACCATCTCGCCAAGGGTCTCGAACAGCGCATCGCTTTCCTGCGGGGTGAGTACTGCGGTGGGTTCGTCGAGGATGAGGATCCGGGCTCCGCGGTACAGGGCCTTGAGTATCTCCACCCTTTGTCGCTCTCCGAGCGACAGGTCGCCAGCACGCGCCTGGGGGTTAACCGGAAGACCGAAACGCCCTGCCACCTCGAGCAGCCGCGAGCGCCCCTGCGTGCGCAGGGACCGCCAGCGCCACAGTGCCTCGGTGCCCAGCATCACATTGTCGAGCACGCTCAGATTGTCGGCGAGCGTCACATGCTGATGCACCATGCCGATCCCGGCCTCGAGCGCTGCACGGGGGTTCCCACCGGGCAGTTCGCGACCGAAGACCTCGATCGAACCCTCGTCCGCCCGGTAATGCCCAAACAGGATCGACACCAGCGTGGATTTGCCCGCCCCGTTTTCCCCGAGCAGGGCGAGCACCTCGCCGCGCCCGAGCGACAGGCAGACGTTGTCGTTGGCGACCAGATCACCAAAGCGCTTGCTGATGCCCGCGAGCCTGAGAACCGGCTCCGCGCTCAGCAAGGGCTCACCCGCCCGGCCCGGGCCCGACGGTGTCGACGCTCAGGGTGACTTCGCAGCCCCGGCTCACTTGCCCGACTTCGGCTGGTTGTCGTCGACCTTCACGGTGAACTTCCCGGCGAGTATCTCCGACTCGCGCGCCCTCACCTTCGCCACGATTGCCGCAGGAACCTTCTTTTCGAAAGTTCCGAGCGGAGACAGCTCCGAGCCCTTGTACTTCATCATCGAGTACTGCCCGAAGTCCTCGGCCTTGAACTGCTGGTCCTTCACCAGCCTGAGCGCGCGATCGATGGTGGGTTCCATGTGCCACAGTGCCGAAGCCACCACTGTGTCGGGATACTTGTCCTGGGTATCGATCACGTTGCCGATTGCGAGCTTGCCCCGCTCCCTGGCCGCATCCGAAACACCAAAGCGCTCCGCGTACATCACATCGGCACCCTTGTCGATCATGGCAAACGCGGCTTCCTTGGCCTTCGGGGGATCGAACCAGCTGTTGATGAAGGTGACGCTGAATTCAACCTTCGGGTTCACTTCGCGCGCCCCCGCCATGAATGCGTTCATCAACCGGTTGACCTCGGGAATCGGAAAGCCGCCCACCATCCCGATCCGGTTGGACTTCGTCATTCCGCCTGCAATCAGGCCCGTGAGGTAGGCAGGCTCCTGGATGTAGTTGTCGAACACGCTGAAGTTCGGCTCCTGGGGCTTCCCGGAAGACCCCATCAGGAAGGAAACCTTCGGAAAGTCCCTGGCGACCTTGCGCGCGGCTGCCTCCACGGCAAACGATTCGCCCACGATCAGTGTGTTGCCGGCTGTCGCGTACTCGCGCATCACCCGCTCGTAGTCGGCATTTGACACATTTTCACTTGCCTTGTACTCGATCTCGCCACGCGACTCGGCTGCCTTGAGTGCCTTGTGAATGCGACTCACCCACTGCTGCTCGAAGGGCACGGTGTAGATGGCCGCAACCTTCATCTTCGCGCCGGCCTGCGCCAGTGCGATCGACGGCAAGCCCACAGCGCTCAAGCCAAGGAGCGCGGCAACAACAACACGGCGGACCGGAACTTTCTTCGACATGCAGATTTCTCCCTAAAGAATGGAACAATTACCTCTTGCGAGGCTTTGGTGAAAGCTCAAGCCAGGCAGACCACAGCGCCGCAGCGAAGCTGAAGCAATACGCCCACGATGCCTGAACGCCACGAGCGGCGCCGCGGGCAGTGAGGCAGGCCGCGCTACGAGCAGCCCCGCGGGCGGCGACGCGAGCCGCGCCACGAGTAGCCCCGAAGCGGTGCACCCGCGAAGGTTGAAGACCCCGAGCAAGCCCTGTGCCACGCGGGCAAAGCCTGCCGGGTTGGGCCACATCAGGCCGGCATCCGAAAAAGTGCGCAGATCTTGTTGCCATCGGGATCGCGCAGGTAGGCGAGATAGAGTTTTCCCGCGGATCCCTCGCGCACCCCGGGTGGATCCTCGATCGCTGCGCCACCGTGCGCCAGGCCCGCCTCGTGCCAGGCGTGGACCTGCTCGGCAGAACTGCAGGCAAAGCCGATCGTGCCGCCATTGGCTGCGGTGGCCGGCTTGCCATCGATCGGAAGCGACGCAGAGAAGACCCCGGCCCTGGTCCTCCAGAAGATGCGATGCTTGTCGAGATGGCCCGCCGCTATGCCCAGTGCGCCGAGGACGGCGTCGTAGAACCTTCGGGAGCGTTCAAGATCATTGGTGCCCACCATGATGTGCGAAAACATGACATCTCCTCGAGGACAGACCTACAATTATTTGGAAAATAGATAGACTTTTCAATTTTCTGGCAAGGTTTTCTCAACTACATACACAGCATCGGCGCTTCCCGCCAGAACGTCGCCGCAGTCGCTGGATCCCTCCAGCGTGTGCAGCAAGCCGGTTTGGGTGATCCCGAGCGCTCCGAGTTGATGCGCAACACCATGGCCGAAGCGTACATGGCCCGATCCCATCACGCCAATCACGAGCGCGGAGGGATTGGACCCGCGAAAGCTCGCGATGCCTTCGGCCATCGCCCGATCCCAGAAGGTCTGCGCTGCGACGAAGCGTTCGAATCCGGCATCACGCCCGGACCGGGTGGCGCCAACAGTGCCGTTGGGTGCAGTGCGCAGCGCGGCTTCAGACGCGGCAGCGGGCTGGGTGGTGCCCGTGGTGGGCGGATGAGCGTCGAACACCTTGCGCAGCGACTGCCGGTAGGCCTCGCTCGGCGGAGCGGGCAGCCCAACGCCCTCGCGCTCTGCATCGGACAGCGCAGCGGCCCCCTTCCGCGCCACGGCCGAGACCACACCACGGTCAACGTTGAGCGCAAGCATGGGTATGCGGTTCATGCGCGCGTAGTGAAAGAGCGCGAGATATGGCGCGGATGCATACCCCCAAACCTTGTCCCACTCGCTCTGTCGCAAGAAGTCGGCCTCGCCGAGTTCGCCGCGCACCCATCGGTCGAGTACCGGCTGCAAGCGCCGCGGAAACATCTCGAAACCGAGCGCGATGCGGGGCTGCAAGGCGTGCAACTGGGCAATCGTGTGAAGTTGCCAGCGATGGTCCTCGGCACTGTCGTGCCGTTCGCCGAGGAGCACCACAGGCCTGCGGGCGTGCTCCGCGAGCACCTCCGCACGATCCACCCGGTTGAGTACCGCGCCGGCCGGCTTCAGATACTCGCCCGCCTGCGCTGCAACCACACAGCCCGAACCCTGGGTCTGGGCACGCACCGCACGGGCACCCAACAGCCCGGCGCAGACCGCAAGGAGTGCCGCAGTCGCAAGGATTGCCAAAGTGCCGAGTGGTGCCGAAGCGCCAGGGGACATCCCAGTTCCAGGGACTGCCGCAAGGCCTCGCTGCGCCTTTGGGCCACCGGCATAGGCCTTCAGGTCGCTCCTGGGCGGGATCTCCAATCCTTCGCTACTCCCCCATGGCGCGGTAGGCTGCGTCGGCCGCCAGTGCCCAGGCGAGGTCGAGGTCCGAAACACCACCCAGCGAGTGCGTACTCAGGGTAACGCTCACGCGGTTGTACACGTTGAACCACTCGGGATGATGGTCCATCTTCTCCGAGCAAAGCGCCATCCGGGTCATGAAGGCAAACGCCGCCTGAAAATCAGCGAAGCGGTATTCGCGGCAAACGGCCTCCCGGCCCGTTACTGCCGCCCAGTGCGCAACGCTTGCCCGCTGGAGGTCTCGCGAATCGGAATCCGCCGCTCCGGATTCCGCCACTGCGGAATCACGCGTTCCGGAACCAGTCGGGTCGCTCCCCGACGCCGAAGGGGCCATGCGAACCAGCAGATCATCCACAGTCAGACGCTTGGGCGAAGTTGTCATGAAGGCCCCCGATATACTTGCAAACCGAGACTTTACATCCGCCCGAAAGCGGCGTTCAATCCTGTCATGCCAACCGTTGCCCATTGCCTCTCGAGAAAGCGACCAGGGGCTGTGATGCTGCCTCCCAGCGCCACTGTGCTTGCGGCCCTCGACCTCATGCGGGACCGGAAAATGCGTTCGATCCTGGTTGCAGAGGGCACACGCCTCGTGGGTATCGTTACACAGGGCGACTGCGCAATGAAAGTTCTGCGACCCGGCCTGGGTGCTGCGCAGACCTTTCTTGGCGACATCATGACCAGGGATCCGCAGTGCATCTCGCCAGATGCGCCACTTGAAAAGTGCATGGATCTGATGATGAATCGACGCATCCGGCACTTGCCCGTCACGGACAAGGGCCAGGTGATCGGGATGGTGTCGATCGGCGACATCGTGCGCGACATGCTCGGGCGGCAGTCGAGACAGATCGATCAGCTCGAGCGCAAACTCAAGGGGCCACCTCCAGTCGACGGGTGAGGATCGCCGTAGACTGTTGCGTTGAAAGGGCTAGGTTTGCGCGCGTTGCACGCGGCTTGGTCGCCACCGGGGCACCGCGCGGCGGCCACCGGGGTACCGCGCGGCGATGCTGCAAGTTCAGGAGGCCGCGAGGGCTCCTGAGCGCCGCGCAACGGTTTCGAACTGGTCGCGCAAGCGCCCCACTTTCGCAGCGTAGCCCTGGTCGTGCGCCATGCGTGCAGCGCCCACATAGTGCTTGAGCGCAAGGTCGATGGATTCGTGCCGGCGCAGGTATTCGCTGAGGATCTGCGCGCCGATCCGGATGTTTGCAGCAAAATCGAACGCTGCGGTCACGCCGCCAAAGGCGTCGAAGCGATCGGCATGCACCACGGTGAGAACCTGCATCAGACCCTGGGCTCCGCGCGGACTCTGCGCCTGCGGATCGAAGCGTGATTCCACCGCAATGATTGCGAGGAGCAGCAACGGATCAATCTGAAGTTGTCTTCCCACGAGGAAGGCTTCATCCACGATGTCGCCCGCGAGCGAGACGGGCGTTGCGTAGGCGTTGCTGATGTGCTGACCCAGACGCAGTCGCGCCTGGCGATCCTGAAGAGGAGCGGCAACCCCGACCTGCGGTGGCGCCGCAGGAAGCGGCGCGGGGGCAAACCGCAAGGATGCATTGCCTTCCGCAACGGTTTCCGGCGCGAATCGCCCCGCGCTGCTGGCGGGACTCGCCTCGGATCGCCACTCACCCTGCGGCGTGCGGCCCGGAGAAGCCTTGTCCTCGGCGATCCAGGCAGCGCGAAAGAGAAGTGCTGCTGCGGCAAGCGCAACAACCGGGAGCGTTGCGAGCGGCAGGAACGAGGCGTCCAAACCTCGAATTCGCCAGGTGCGTGCCTGCAGCCGCGATGCTTCGAGCCTGCTGTTGCCTGCTGCATCGCGGTTTGCGTCCGGGCTCGTTGCCCCGGTGCCGGCGCGCAGGCCATCGAGTTCGCGCTTTGCCGCCCGGTGCTGACCCATCGCCACAAGCGTGTCGGCACGCCCCTGGCGCGCCGCTGCGAAGGTTCCGTCGAACCCGAGCGCACGCTCAAATACCACGAGCGCCTCGGCGTGCATGCCCTGATCCAGCAAGGCGCGCCCCCGATTCGACAATGCGCGCGCATAGTCAACACCTCGCACCGGTCGTTGCAGAAACTGCGCAACAAGCCGTTCGGAGGGCGTTGATGCGGGTGCGGCAGGGTTTGTGCTGTGTGGTGAATTCAAGAGAAAAACGTCGGCTGATCAAGGGCCCGCCAATCTATCTTCACTCGTGTTCTTTGAGAGGTTCAGAAACGGGTGGAATGGACGAACGGTTGAAATCACCGTCCAGACGGAGCGCCCTCAAACGCTGAGAGTGCCGCAACTCCCAGCGCCTGCCGGGTACCGCTGCAGGAGAACTAAACTTTTTTTCGTTAAGCGATTTTTCGGGATCGTCCGTAAACCTACACATGAACGATTTCACCGATGCACTCATGATTGCGTTGCGCTCCGGTCAGGAGGACCCCACGGCAAGCCATCTCGGGCAGCGCATGAAGGCGCTGGTTGCCCAGATCTCCAATCCTGGTGTTGCAAAGACTCAGCGCGCACGCCTCACCCGGGAACTCGCCCGGGTACGCGAGGCCTACCGTAGCAACCTGCTCAACCGCTGACCCCCCCGGCCCGCGCCCGCTGGCAGGGCGATTTCCGGGCTGCAACCCATGTTTGCCGTGTTGCCGAAAGGCCCACCTTGACCGCCCGCAAACCTCCTCCCGTCTGTCCAACCCTTGCAGCCCCACGCGTTGGCCTGCGGCCGATCGAACAAGGCGATGCAGCCAGCCTGATGGCGATGTGGAGCGACCCGGAGTTTGCACAAGCCGCCGGCATCGAGGCAACCACCGATCTCGACGCCCTCACGCGTTCGCTTGCCCACTTTGCACACCTGAACAGGCACGGGCTCTACTACAAGTGGACCATTCGCCGCCGCGACGGCAACGGCTTCCTCGGCGAGGTGGAGCTCTACCCCCTGAAACCGCAAACCGATCCCTGGCTCGAGTGGGGCCTGGGCTACAGCATGGCGCGCGAGCACTGGGGCCAGGGGCTGATGCGTGAAGCGCTCGAACGGGTGCTGAGGTTTGCGCTGATCGAGTCGCAGGCCTTGCGCATCCGGGCCGACGTTGGCTCCAAGAACGAGCGGTCGAAGGCCCTTCTGCGCAAACTCGGCTTTCGCTGCGAAGGCATCCAGGAGTCGAAGAACTTCCTTTACGGCCGCGCGGTAGACATGGAACTCTGGGCAATCTCGCGGGTGCGCTACCAGCTGCAGGTCTCCCAGCCGCCCACCTGAGGGCGCTGGGATCCGCGCTCTGCGCGTTACTGCCCCGATGGCACCTTGCCGTCCACACCCCTCACATAGAAGTTGATTTTCCCCTTCCAGGCATCGTCGGCCACCTCGTCCTTGGGCAGCACGACCTTGCCCGCGCTGTCGGTGATCGGCCCCTTGAACACTGCGAAGCTGCCGTCCTTCAGGCCCGCCTTGAGTTCGTCAATACGCTTGCGAATGTCCTCGGGCACCTCGTCGTTGATCTTGATGAGGTCGTTCATCCCCTCCTTGGTACCCCATTTGGTGACCTCGGTCTTCCAGGAGTTGTTCAGGACATCGTTGACCGCCTTCTCGTAGTATGGTGCCCAGGTGAGCACCGCGGAGGCCAGATGCGCCTTCGGTGCAAACGCGCTCATGTCGCTGTCCCAGCCAAAGGCGTATTTGCCGTTCTTTTCGGCGGTCTGGAGCACTGCCGTGGAGTCGGTGTTCTGCAGCAACACGTCGGCCTTCTGATTGATCAGTGACTGGGCCGCCTCTGCTTCCTTGGGCGGATCAAACCAGGTGTTCACCCACACCACTTTCGTGCGCACTTTGGGATTCACGCTCTGCGCGCCCAGTGTGTAGGCGTTGATGTTGCGCAGCACCTCTGGAATCGGGAAGGAGGCTACAAAACCGAGCGTGTTGGTCTTGGTCATCTTGCCTGCGATCACGCCCGCGAGATAGGCGTCTTCGTAGAAGCGACCCTCGTAGACGCGCAGATTCTCGGCAGTCTTGTAGCCGGTGGCGTGCTCGAACTTCACCTCCGGATGGTCCTTGGCCACTTTCTCCATCGCATCACCGTAGCCGAAGGAGGTGGCGAAGATAAGCTTGTGACCCTGGGCAACGAGGTCGCGGATTACCCGCTCGGCATCTGCACCCTCGGGTACTTTCTCCACGAAGGTGGTCTTGATTTTCTCGCCAAACTTCTCCTCGATCGCCTTGCGGGCATTGTCGTGCGCGAAAGTCCAGCCGGCATCGCCCACAGGGCCCACATAAATGAACCCCACCTTGAGCGGCTCGGGTTTGGGCGCTTCGGCCTTGGGCGCCTCCTTGGCAGCCTCCTTGGGCGGTTCTTTCTTGGTGCATCCGGCCATAAATCCGGAAAGCGAGACTGCAAAGACTGCCATACCGGCACGCAGCCACCAGCGCTTATGCGACGAGTTCATGAGGACTCCTTGTGTGGGGAAACGCCAATGCGGAAGACCGGACCCTGAGCGGCGCGCGCAGCGGATCCACGGATACGCAAACCCTAATCATTACACATCTGCCCCGGATGCCACCGCAAGGATCACACATCTACCCCGGATGCCACCGCGAGGATCACACATCCGCCCGGATGCCACCGCAAGGATCACGCATCTGCACGGGTGCCACCGCCCGAGGGCAGGTTTTGCATCGGATTTCAAGGAAAGACCGGCAAGGAGCGGCCCTTGCCCGTGCATGTGCGGCACCGACCTGCGGGTGGGCGAAACCTTCAGTGCCCCGGCACAAAGGGTCTCCCGAGCGAAGCCGGCATGTTTGCACGAATCCAGGCAGGATTGCGCGAGATCAGCGCCAGCACCACGATCGTGGCGAGGTAGGGGAGCATCGACATGAACTGCGTTGGAATCTGAATTCCAAGCGCCTGCAAGTGCATCTGCAACATGGTCACGCTGCCGAAGAGGTAAGCGCCAACGAGAACCCTTCCCGGCCTCCAGGTTGCAAAGACCGTGAGCGCCAACGCAATCCAGCCCCGTCCCGCCACCATGCCCTCCACCCAGAGCGGGGCGTAGACCACTGAAAGATAGGCTCCCGCCAGACCACAGCAGGCGCCGCCGGCAATCACCGCCAGCAGGCGCAGTTGGCGGACCGGATACCCGAGCGCGTGCGCAGCCTCGGGGGATTCACCGATCCCGCGGATGAGAAGACCGGCGCGGGAACGATGAAAGAAGAGGTAGAGCACCCCGCAGAGGGCGATGGCGAAGTACACCATCGGATGTTGCCGGAAGAAGGCCGGTCCGAGCCAGGGGAGATCCGCCAGCCAGGGCAGTCCTGGAGAAACGCCGATCGACAGTTTCTTTCCCACGAGTCCAGCGCCCACAAAGGCACTGAATCCGGTGCCAAAGAGGCTGAGTGCGAGCCCGCTCGCATAGGGATTGGTGTTGAAGTAGATCACCAGCACGCCCAGCACCGCCGCGAAGGCGCCTGCAGCAAGGGCCCCTGCCAGAAGTGCGAGCACAGGGCTTGCCGTGGCAAAGCCCACGGCAAACCCTGCCACTGCGGCAATCAGCATCAGGCCTTCGGCTCCAAGGTTCACAACGCCCGCCCGCTCGTTGATGAGCAAGCCGAGACCTGCAAGGAGCAGCGGAGT
>Ga0194130_10007711_pt1 | contig 11740 bp, 7 predicted proteins | sample TA2KigsurfametaG_FD_160084 | JGI IMG/M metagenome (GOLD analysis project Ga0194130, IMG submission 160084) | Freshwater microbial communities from Lake Tanganyika, Tanzania - TA2015050 Kigoma 12 surface | ecosystem: Environmental > Aquatic > Freshwater > Lake | place: Tanzania: Lake Tanganyika... | reverse complement strand
ACAGAGTATGGATCCTTCATTTCAATCGTATTCCCGTTGGAGTTCGATACGCGGATTCGGTAATTCGTAGGTGCCGAATCAGCGGTCGGAATCAATCCTTCGTACAACCCCGAGGGATGGACTCGACGCATCGGTCGCGTCGACTCGCTGCGGGGATCCACCAACCACGCTTGTTGGGCGCTTGGAAAAAACCCCCGAACTGCGACAGCCCTTCGGCCGTCGATCTCGACCGAGTGAGGTCCCAAGACCGCAGCAGGATTCGCGGATACACCGCTGATTACATCGCTCAACGAATCAAGATTCAATTGGGTTTGCACGTTTGCTCCGAATATAACGCAAGTTCAATACATCGTGTACTTAACGAAAGGCCTAGAATTTCCTTGGCTCAAATTGATCCCGGCGAGGATCCAAAAGGAACATGCAACGGAGGCATGCTACTAAGAATGCATCCACGCCGAGAATCGTCCCCCAAATCCACCGGAAGGGAAACAAAAGGAACAGTAGGGGGCGTGCGTCTCGAATAAGAGAGGGCATCGGTGACGTCCGCGGCAACTCCAGAGACACCGTTACCGATTCCTCTGGCGTTCGAAAACTTTCTGAAACATCGTCTTCCACCCCTTCGCGAGTACAGGACTCGATCGCTTGATTCTGAGCCGCAGGGAAGACCGCGTTTGGCTCGACGATCGGGTCAATCGTAGTCGATCGACACTGGTCGACAAAGAATTGAAATCGATTGGTATGTCGAGATTCTTGTTCGTACCCGTCCATCGACGAATCAACGACCGAAGTTCGACAATCTCCATCGCTCGATCCACCAACCATCGCACTGAAAGACCGAGACTTCACTCGCGAAGCATCGAATCCATTCGACCTATTGCCAGTCATACGTTGTTGCGTTTCGACCTTCCTTGGTGGTTTCGAACGAGATCGTCCCCCGAGGGGTTCCGTTGGCTTGGCAGTGGGCGGTGAGCTATCATCATCGCGATGGGTGCGACCGGAACCAGAACGCGTCACATCCTCGGTAGGTTTGTTACCGGTGTCGACAGAAACCTCTCGCGCGTCACCTTCCCCTTCGCCAGACGCCGGGTCCTGACTCATCCATCGGCACCGAACTTCATGGAATTTCAGCGTAGAGTCGACTCGCTTCCAAAGGTCCGCATTACGAATCGGCTGGACAGAACCGAAGTGCTCCCAGCAGTAATCGTTCTCTCGCCATTCTGCGAGCCCGTATTGCAATCCGCGAGCAACATAACGGTTGGTGGTGATCATCGTCACTCGGCTGGGTTGCTCGAGCGCTTCCAATCCCCGCAAAACCGCCAGCAATGCGGTTCGATCGGGATGACTAATCGACTCAATGTCCGTGGCTTCGATGCGTTCGCCTGTCTCCAAATGCTCCAGGACAAAACGCCAACGCCCTCGTTCCGCAGCGAGGTTCTGCCCTTGTTGGCAGAGGTTGCCTTCGCAAAAAAGTAGGTAGTGCGGTTTCGTAACGGACATCGCTAGTAGCATCCATGAGCGGCATAGAGTTCGCAGACGCTATAGATTGCCCGATGATTCGAGTCCGGCGTTGATTCGAGAACAAATTTGGGCTGGTTTCAATCGATTTTATCGCCGGGCGTTGGAACTTGCCGTCTGTAACGACCGCAACGATGCGCGATCATTTCACCACTTGTCGGCGATACCTTCCGGGAGGTACACCAAAGGCCTTGCGGAACGCCACACTCATATATTCCGAATGCTCAAAACCAGCACGCTCTGCGATTGCCTCAATGGGCAATTCGGTTTGCTGAAGCAACTCCTTCACGCGACTCAATCGGGCTTCGGAAATCATTTCGTGCGGCGTTTTACCGGTCGCTTGGGTAAATCGAGTCTCCAGCATGCGACGGGACATTGCGACATGCTGTAAGACGTCCGTTACCTGAATACCATCGCACGCGTGCGCACGAATAAACTGGATGGCCTTTGCCACCGTCGGGTCCTCCACGGCCAAAATATCGGTCGATTGCCTCGGCACAATTCCTAACGGCGGCATTAATTTCGTCGGCACCGATAGATTGCTATCCCTCCTCAGACGCTTGTCACTCTCCATGACTTGGTCCAACCACTGAGCAGCAAAGTACCCTGCTCCTCGAGCATCCGGTGCGATACTGGTCAACGATGGCCTCGATAAATCGCATAGCAATGGATCGTTATCGACCCCAATGACCGCGATTTGCTCCGGAACGGCCAACTCCAGTGTCCGACACCGATCCAAGACTACCTGAGCTTGTATATCGTACGAACAGAACATTCCTAGCGGCTTAGGCAACGCCTCTAGCCAATGCGATAACTTCTCCGTCGTCTGAGTCGTCTCGACCTTGCGATACGGAGAAGGGGTTAAAAACGAATCGCAGGAAAAACCAGCTTGTTCGCAGCAAGCTACAAAATGCTCGCGTCGCCATTGCGACCAGTTCAACCCCTTCGGGCCGCAAAACGCGAACGATCTGAATCCGCGTTCCACCAGATGATCAAACGCCAATCGTGCGATCGCCGAATCGTCGGTCTCAATCCAAGGAATATGCGACACCCGTCGCGCGGAACTGACATCCACCACAGGGACTTTTAATCGCGACACAGCCCTCGCGATCGCTGCAGTTTCGATCCGAGCAATCACTCCGTCCAACGGCGTCTTCGCGAGCCATGCAGGGGGCGATGCCCCCCGCTCCTGCTCGGGCAAAAACACCGACCAGCGATCATGCTCTCGCTGGTACTCGACGATACCCTCAAGCAACCCACGTGCGTAGGCATTTGAGGTTTCTATTAATAAAGCCATCCGTTTACGTTGCTTCACGATCTGTGGTCTGGCAAAGACTTAATCCCAAGAGAACAAGATTGCCTATGTAATGGACGGGAGCTCCAATGGCAGCACGAAGGAGTCTTCCGTCTCCCCCCGAGACCACGACAGGAATAGGACGGCCGGTTCGATAACGATCAATCAGGAATTTGGCTCCACCTACCACCGCCGCATGCACCCCCGCCGCAATCGCTTGTTCGGTGTTCTTCCCTGGCAACGTCGGGGAATCGACGATGGAATGCGAAGGTAACCACGGTAACTGGTCGGTACCGGCCGCCAAATACTGCAGCGACAGTCCAACGCCCGGCAGGATAGCGCCCCCGCAAAACTTACCAGCGTCATCCACCCAATCGACGGTCAACGCCGTACCAGCTTGCACAACGATCAAGGGTCCGCATTGATCACTCATCTCGCAATGGAGCACCCAAGCCGCACGTGCGGCCAACAATCGATCGATCCCAACGCGCTCTGGATGCTCCACACATATCGGTATCCCAACATCATGATTCCTAACCACGTGGATCGTGTTCTTTGGCAATCGATCGCGTAAAAATCCGATCAACACCTCGAACACGCTTTGATTGACACTTGCGATTTTCCAAGTTTCCCGCTCATCGGGACGAAGTTGCCTTACCAGCCATTCAATTCCATCCCAATCGATCGCTTCACGTTCGTTCCCCGTGCGATCACGACGCGGTATCCATCTCTCTCCATCGGTGATCGATTGTTCCGGTTGCTCCTTAAAGATTTTCTCCCCAATCGCACTCCAAGAGAGTTTAGTGACTGCGTCGAGGCGAACACTGGAAAGAGAAGTACTGCATCCCCCAGGCCGCTCGCGTCCCGCAGCCTTGGCGTCGGTCTTATTCTGCGTGACCTTGGCTCCCCTAAGCCCGCTATTCCCGATGTCGACGACGATCATGAGACACTTGTTTTTTGCTCTTTGAGCAGATCTGCGACGCTCCGCACCAATTTACTCAGCCCAGAACCAGTGACGGCACTGACCAAATGAATATTACTTCTGCCCAACTCGTGCTCCAACGCTTCATGTATCTCCAAGGCTCCGGGAAGCTCCGATTTGGTCACAACCACGATCTCGGGGCGAGCTGCCAACTCATTGCTGTATTGCTCGAGTTCATGCCTAATGGTTTTGTAATTGGCGATTGGATCCGATTGGTCCATCGGCATGGGTTCCACCAAATGAACCAGAATCCCAGCCCTCATAATATGACGGAGGAAATCGTGCCCCAGCCCGTGTCCATCAGCGGCACCCTCGATCAATCCGGGAATATCTGCCATCACAAAACTGCGCTCCAAATCCACATTCACCATGCCGAGGTTCGGGAATTTTGTGGTGAACGGATAATCCGCAATTTCGGGTCGAGCACGCGACAAACGGCTAAGCATCGTGCTCTTGCCAGCGTTCGGCATTCCGATCAGTCCGACGTCCGCGATCGACTTCAATTCCAAAATCAATCGCCGCGTTTCTCCGGGACCTCCCGAAGTTGTATCGCGCGGTGCTTGATTGGTCGACGATTTGAAGTGGGTGTTTCCCCATCCTCCTCGTCCACCACGAGCGGCGATAATCTCGTCGCCGTCGTTGACCAAGTCCCGGATTTCAAGCCCGATCTCTTTGTCGAGCACCACCGTACCTGGAGGCACCTCAAGGATCAAATCCTTTCCGCTGCGACCGTGACAGTCCGACCCCAATCCAGGAGAACCATGATCCGCACGCCAATGCCGCTGATGGGCAAACGATACTAATGAGTTCACGCCTGACTTTGCGCGAATCAAAACGCTTCCGCCATCGCCACCATCACCACCGCATGGACCACCACGTGGCACGTGCTTCTCGCGACGGAATGCCATGCAACCATCACCGCCCCGCCCCGCGATAACCTCTATCTCAACTCGATCAACAAACATACAAGCTACTTCGTTGGACTGAAAAAATGAATCTTTGTGAACACGCCCATCTCATCGCAACAAGGAACTATTAAAGCGGTCACCCTGGGCCTGGATGCACCCCCTTACAAAGCATCGTCTTATTTTAGGCATTCGAGCCTTGCGAAGTTAATCACCAACTGTTAGGGATTCGATGTTCGAAACCCAGCAGGCTTCATCAAATCGATTGCCAACGCAGCATCAGAGACCTGCTGGACTCAATCCAAACCGATGGAACGAAGCATGTGGAATCGGACTCGCAATCGGTGCTTGCCCATCGATCCAACTGTTCGTGACAGATTCGTGTCGCGACCGGCCCCAAAACAAAACGGACCCCACTGATCTGTGAGGTCCGTTCGATGATCTATTGAATCACAATGATCCAAATGGATTTCCCATCCGGACCGAGCGGGTTGAAAGTGGCTAGCTCGCCAAGGGCTTCACGTTGATCCGGCGGCCCTCTTGATCGAAGTAAACCTTGCCTTCAACCAATGCGAAAATCGTGTAGTCATTTCCCATGCCAACATTGCGGCCGGGATGCCACTTCGTTCCGACTTGACGAACCAAAATGTTACCTGGGATGACTCGTTCACCTCCGAACTTCTTCACACCGCGGCGTTGAGCGTTCGAATCACGACCGTTTCGGGTGGAACCCTGACCTTTTTTGTGTGCCATTGCTAACTCAATCTGACCTAGAACTGTTCTGTAATCGAAGTCTCAACCCGCTGCGAAATACTCGCCGGTGGCAAATCCTGTTGCCTACTCGCGCCGATCTCCAAAATCCGTATCGATTGGCAACCGAATTGTAGCAGAATCGGTACTAACCAATCGACTTGCTTCGGGAGAAGGATGCGATTGTTAACGGATCCGCACCGTTTCCACGGTCGAACCCTCCCTTCTCGCCTACGGCGAGCGGGAGAGTTTAGCGATAGATCCACTGATAATCAAGTCGTTCTTTGAGATCGAATTGATTCAGATAATACTGAACCCGAGCGGGGTCCTCGAAGGCAGGCGGACCTAAAAAGACCCTGTCCCGCGCCACTTCGATCGAGTCACCAGGACGCCAGAAGTAGATTCGTAGCGTCTTGCGGAGATACCGTTTTTCACCCCCAGATGCGACCGTCATTTGGTAGGCATTGGTCAAACCACGGACATCGATGGCAAAAAAATCAACCCGCGGGTCGACGTCGGTCCACGTTGCCACCCCCCAAACCGCGTTATCTCGCTCAGTTCGGCTCAGTTTCAACTCTTGGCGAGCAATTGCGACGTGGTCCAGTAATCGGCCAGGAACCCGTTCTTTTGCTTCGATAGCTTCCACTGCCGGCTGGAGGATCTGAGCATCCATGGCAATGTTTCGCTCTTTGCTGAGGAGCGTAAATCGGGGCACGAATCGAACCGACTCGTACATGACGCGACTGGGTTCGTTCGGCACTGCTTCGGAATCCGCCGCATCGCTGACCGAGGGAGCAAGATCTCCTCCTGTGTATCGCACGCGATAAACGATGTACCAAACGGTCTTTCGCTGCATCACTCCTGTTGCGGTCGGTACATCTACTTCGATCAACCTGGCAGGCTTGAAAGCGAACTCCACACCCCAAACAGGATGGCGAAAGGTCACCCCTCGCGATTGAACTAACAGTGTTTCTGCGGGCGAAGCAAAGTTGGGTTGGCTATCTGGAAAACCGGGAGGGGCCCATGCCAACTCTGGGTGCTTGGCCACAAAATCCAAATCGAACGGGCCTAATGCCGTGTCCTCGGCATCTTGGTCTGGTGCAACAATAGTCATGACACCAGCAGCCAGTTTCCGCGCGGACAAACCCAACCCTGGATCATCTTGCGCCGAAGCAACCTGACTGGATGCGCACAAAGCCCAACCACACAACAAAGCTAAAGCCCAACGTTTCACTGGAAAATGCCCCGCGAAATGGACAAATCGACCAGGTTTCCCCGGAGTAAGAACTACTCCGAAGTATAATTCCTTCCCCTTGTCCCGCTCAACCAAAAACCGCAAGCCTTGCCTAGTTTTCGCAACTTCCCACCCAGCGTCCAGCCCTAGTAACGCCCCTCGATGACAGCACGACTCTTCTCACATCGTTCGGACCAAAAGAGAATCCAGGCTGGGAGCCCGTATAACCGCCACAATCCGTAACCTCGCCAAACACATCGACGCCCCCTTCGATCATTCGTTCTGTCGCGGAGATATCAACGTTTGCTTTGAGCTCCCCCGCAAGGATGCTTAGGACGTGCATGCTGCTCTTCGCCCGAATCGCCGATACGAGAAATCTACGATTCCCACAACGAGGCACAAAACGTAGGAAAAGCACCGAGGACGCAGCAGGAAAATCTCGGTAGCGTTACGCTCAACGAATCGAAAGCCTCACAAACATTGTTGTCAAGCCGCCGGAGCGCAAGACCCACCCAAAGACGCTCGGGTGCAAGGAGCGACAAGTCCATCGAAGCAAGTCCATCGAAGCAAGACCGTCGCGGCGGCCCATGATCTCAGTGATTATTTCTTTCGATGGCGAATCCGAGCTCGCATCCGTCGCTTCTTTCGGCCAATCTTCCGACGTCCTCGACCGGTCTTCTTTACGCCCACTGAACCACCCCTAACAACATCAAATCACTGGATTGAGATTCAAAAAATTTGACTTCCCTCGATCTTTTTTTCTGATCGGGGGGAGTAGCTTACCAGCCGCCCGGGAGCTGGACAAGTCCAAGAGGGGCAATCCGCTTGGTTGAAATGCCGGAAAAAGGAGCCCCTCAGTCCGGTCTTTCAGGCGTTCATCCCCAATCACGGCCCCTACTTGGTGGGTGGGTCACATTCCCGGATCCAGGCCCCAAAATCGGGGTGTAGGACCAAAACCGACAAGCGAACCGCCGTCTCAAGATCTGGAGTACTCAGTGTCGCATAGTCGAACTCGCCCCGCAAATCGGTATAGCCATCCTTGAAAAACCGCACCTTGCCATCCTGGTGTTTCGCGTAAACCTTGACGTAAGCTCCAGCGACAGGACGACGTCCTTTTCCACTCATTTCACTGTTGCTTGCAACGTCACCTGCGCTGGCCACCTGCAACCGACCGAGCGACGTGCTCATATCCACGCTTAGAGAGTTCGAGTAAACGGGCACACTTCGAACGAGCCCACCTGCAATCACTTCTAGCACTAGGTTCTTGTTGGCTAGTTCTGCAGGTACCTCCCATCTCTTCCGGACCACTTTCGGCGAGGACTCCACAGCGATCAACTCCGAACGGTTCGGTTCGATGACCGCTTGTACGGAACTCGATGCAGGAATGAACGGATTGCGACTGAACATCAACTCAACATCCATCAGATAGTAGTTCAGCCGCACGTTATCCACGTTCTTAAACTCGAACCAGACTGTCCCGTCTTCGCGAATGACATCGAGGCTTGGCAGGATCGCTGCGCTCCGTTCCATCTCCCTCTCGCGCGCATCATTCAAGGTGCGTTGGGATGGATCGAGTGGACGCTCTGCGCCGGAATCCTGTGCGACGACATCACTCTGCATGCGAGCAACCCGAGTTCGCACTTGATCATGGATCAGCGAGAACCATTCTCGCCATCGAGGCACTGGGTACTCGCGATATCGACTAGCAATTTCATCGGATCGCTCGTAGCCCCCGGTCCTCATTCCCAGATATGCATCAAAATAGTCATATTGTATGGAACCTTCGGAAGATTCGCGAAGTTCGTCGCGAGACACTTTGGCAAAATGCTCGATCGCCTCCTCGATTCGGTTTTGTGCGATTAGGTAATAAACCACCGACAATCGTTGTCGTGACAACGGCTTTGCGCGATACGACAAAATTTGCATTAACTGCCGATGTTTGGACGCCATTCCGTCATTGAGAATCACATGTTCTCGACCCAATCGATGGCTTCGAGCAACCACGAGCGGACGGAAATCCAAGTGCTCGTATTTCAACCTCGACTCCACGTCTGCGGTCAAAAGATCCGACCGGAAAGCTGGACCAACTTGCGAAACGACCCGCTCATTTGCTTCGAGATACTCTCGAATACGCTGTGGATTGTCATGGAGCAATGCGTACCCCCACAGGGTATCGTGATAGACACCTAATTGCTCAAGTCGATTCAGGACCAACTCCCAAAACCCTTTGTCACGCATCCGCCAAGCTATGGCATTGAGGTCGCTCTTTACAAAGTTCACCTTTTCCAAGGCTGCGAGGACTTGTTCGTTGCTTCCCCACGATGCGACGTAAGCCCACGAAGAGTCGTCGACCAAAGCAGGTCTATCCAAGACGTTGAGCTTGGAGGACTCTTGATGCGCTACGATCTTCCCATCGCTTGAAGCCCTCGCACCGTAACACGTGAAGTCACCTGCGATTGGGAAGTAGAACACATGGGATACTTCCTGCGTTGTGAATGGAGCCAACTCGACATCCTTGACGGTTACCGTACGGCCACCTTCCAGTGCTATCGCTCCCTGAGGAATCTGCATGAGGATTTGGATCCGCACACCACTGCCTGTCGGGTTGGTGATCACAACCCGATCGCGGTAAGGAACCCCCATGACCAACGATTGGCGATCCACCGCCTTGGCCGTGTTGTCTTCGGAAGCTAAATAGACGTTTTCACTCAGCAGCAAGGTGGCGGGTTCTTTCGATGCCTCGACTGGCACGATGCCTTGAAGATAGACAAGGCTTTTCCCCGACTTCTTGAGAACCCATCGCCCTTCCTCAATTTCCAAGGTTCCATATTGCGGCTCGAGGGGTAACCCCAGCAACCCCAGTGCCATCAGCGCTTCGTTTGTGTTTCGCGCTGCCTGATGAAGATGCTCGGACAGGAATGAATCGCCTTCCGTTTGCTTCAGATAATCCAACCAGTAACTGCTTGATTGAATCAGCGATGGGACTTGATTTTCCAATGGCACACGGAAGAACTGACTCTCCGCCCATTTCTTCGTCGATTCAAGACGTTTGAACATTTCAGCTTGACGAGACAATCCACTCGTATCTACTCCTCGCCGAGACAGCACTCGGCCTAACTTGGTTTCATCGTCTGCTACAACTCCTTTTTCTTTCTTGGCAGCCTCGGCCTCCGAGTTTCGACTGAGCCCATCCAAGGTGCCATTTTCCATTTTCAACCGGAGACTGTCTTCGACGGCTAATGACTCGGATAGCGACTCGTGCTCGACCCCGAAATCGCCATAAAACGCATCCTTGCTATCCGAGCTAGGCATACTCCCAGGCTTGCCTGCCACAGCTCCTCTGGAACGCCTGTTTTCCACACTGTCGCCTGGCCTGCCACCGCCAAATCCTCCTCCTCCTAATCCGCCCATCCCCCCGGTGCCTCCTGGGGCACCTCCCAGCCCGCCGAAGCGGCTTCCTTCACCGAGCCGCTCCTCCATCATGAAGCGACCCTTGTCTTGGCCGTTTGTAACTCCTAATCCAGTCGCAGCCGCACCCTGTTCAACTTCCAAGCCCAACAAACTCGAGCGAAGGGACTGAGCAAACCACATCCCTTGTACCTGTGGAGGAATCGGATTGGCGTTTAGCTGATCCTGCAACGAGCGCAATGTCCCAGTGCGTTTCCCCTCGATGCGTTTGGCTAATAAAACACGCTCGGCGACATTGAGCTGCATCAATCTCCATGGCTCGGTGTACTTGGCAAGTTCCCGATCGAGCAACCAATCGTCCATGAACTGCTTGGGCATCTTGCTCTCAAGATGTGGTCGAACGACCTTCTCGAAGAATGCAGGATCATGAAACTTCAAAAACAAATGGAACTCATGACAAGCCATTTCGTTGCAGCGATCCATTTTTTGCGCATCGCTCAGTCCGCTCCACCCCTTCAAAAAATCGAATTTTCGGAACTCGCTTGGATCGCCGAGGATTCCTTGCAACATGGGCATGACTTCTCCGATGGATGAGTACATTCGGATCTTGGTCATACCGACATCTCCTAGATCAAGCCGCTCACCACCTGAGTAGGCAATCACCGAATCTTTTTGCGAGAAATGCTGCTGCAGTTCCAGAGACTGTGGCAGTCTCCGATCCCGGAGTGTACGTTCTTTGGACATCGGTAAACCGATGCGACGCGATGCAGCCATCGTCGGATGTACAGCAACCACCGACACACTGGTCAAGCCTTCGAATGCGTCGCGATCGAGTTCGATTATCCCATTTTTATCTGACTTCAAGTTCGGAACGATCAAGCTCGCTCGTTGCAGGAACTCATAATCCCTCGACAAATCCTGTGGGACTACCGATGAGGAAGGATCCACTCCCCGAGGTGCTGGCGCAGGAGCATTGGGTGGCTGCATTTGATCGCGGATCGCATCGCCCGCTTGGGCTTCGCGGCTCTCGTTGCGAGTTGCAGACAACTCCCAAGGATTGAGCAAGACACTTGGATGTGGCAGCAAACTTCCCAGAGTCGGTTTCGCTAATTGACGCGCTAGAACGTATTGATACTCCTCGTCGAGTTGCATCGAATCCACGTAGAAACTCAACTGTCGATCCCGTTCGATCGCAGGGGAATCCACGCGGTAGCTCCGGCCTTGCCATCCCTCGGAGACCGGATGTTCATAGGCCGTACCCAGCACGTGAACACGCCCGAGTTCGACATCTCCGGCTACATGAATCCTGATCTTGTTACCGTCAGCCTCGATCTTTTCGATCCGGATCGGATCGTAATAGCTTCTCCACAGCGTCCTTGTCTTCCCGACCAACATGCCATCGCGTTCGTCTCCTGCCGTCACCAAGATTGCTGAAGCCGCACCGGTCCGATGATCTGTAAGCAAATAATTTCCTGCTTCGAGTTGGTTGATTCGGATACCTCCCCCTTCGACCGCCACACGATCCGAGCGATCGTTGCACGGAATCCCTGCCCGCACCTCCATCAACGTAAATCGCGAAGAGTTCAGCTTGACCGCATCCCCGCCAATCCACTGCAACCGATCCGAAGGATCGATGATGGTTGCCGGTAATC
>Ga0194130_10007699_pt1 | contig 11754 bp, 7 predicted proteins | sample TA2KigsurfametaG_FD_160084 | JGI IMG/M metagenome (GOLD analysis project Ga0194130, IMG submission 160084) | Freshwater microbial communities from Lake Tanganyika, Tanzania - TA2015050 Kigoma 12 surface | ecosystem: Environmental > Aquatic > Freshwater > Lake | place: Tanzania: Lake Tanganyika... | reverse complement strand
CCGCCATCGCAATCGCTTCCTGCTGGATTTTCAAGGCTGCTTCGAGATTGCCGAGTGAATACTCCAGGTGTGCAACCGTATCGAGGGTGGCTGCCTTGGTGTTTCCTTCTTGCTTCTCGGCCGCTGCGCGAGCGAGGACCAAAGCTGCCTTGAGGGTCTCCTTGCTGTTCAGTTGCCCGTTGTCACTCATTTCCCAAGCCATCCATGCTACTTGGTTGCTCATCATCGGATTGGTTTCGGCAAGCTTGAAAATCGATTCAAAGGTACTAACTACTTCCTTGTCGTCACTGCCAGCGATCTGATGCAGATTCAACTTCATGATTGAGAACTGCAGCTTGATCTCGGGCTTTTTCACCTTTTCGATGAACTCATCCATCTTGGCCAAGGCTTCTGGCATCTTCTTTTTTCGGAGCAAGCCGCCGACCTGGATCTGTACATCTTGCATCATGCTTTGCATCTCCTGGGACTCTTTGAACTCTTCAGCGAACTTCGCACGATCCCACTTTCCTTCCACGACTGCGTCGAGCGCCCCATCCAGGTCCATTGGATGCCCAATCCACTCAATCTTCGAGTCCTTGCCCACGAGGAATGCACAAGGAATACCATTTTGCTTGGCCGCTTGCATGTACGATTCGTTCGATGAGCCATCTGGGTCGGTCGTCAACGAATACGACTTGGTTAATTCACGGAATGTTTTTGGCTCTTTGGAACGAGGCACATCGCGATCCAAAAATTCCTGCACAGTGTCCAACGGTTCATCGCTGATGCTGATGATTTGAACACCTTTGTCAGCGTACTTCGACTGCATTTCAACGATATGTGGCATGCTGGCCACGCAAGGCCCGCACCATGTCGCCCAAAACTCAACTACGTAAACCTGGTCTTTTTTAAACTCGGTAACCTTGCCAAACTTGCCTTCGCCGTTTTGGACCCAATGCTCAATATCCAACGCTGGCGCGTCCGAACCGATCGTCAAAAGACCATCTGCGGCCCACGAAGTAGCCACCGAAACACTGCCAAACGAACCAACCACGGCTGCAATCGACAGTGCAGCGAGACGACGAAAATACGCCTTCATTCGATGTTCCTTAAACGGTAACAAATTGGAGTAAGCCAAACATGGACTGAGCCCTGCCTGGGGTGGTACAGGAGAATACGCCAAGCACAAAACCCCAGCACCATTGAGCGCCAACAGTATAAGAATCCTTGCTGCACCTGTAAAACCGTGCGCCCGATCTTAGTTGATTCAGTGCCTCGAACGAACCGATCCCCTCGCGACATCCGAAAATTTGCACGAAAAAGGTTTAGCTACAGCCGAATGTCCCTAAAAACGCAGGAAAATTCGATGGCGATACATAAAGGCCAAAAGTGTCCACTTGATCGCTAAAACCCCGCCCGCCAGCGTTAACGCTTGATAATTACCAGCCAACGACGCCACGCCGCCGAATAAAAACTTCGATATTCCTTCGAATGGAATGAATTGTTGGGCCAAGTAAATCGTGATTGCGTTGGCACCGACAACCACCCAAATCCAAGCCCAACGGCGCCAGCCGATGACATCGATAAGCGTGTAAAAAATTGCCAGCAGGATCATGCTCCAACCTCCTGCATAAAGCACAAACGAGCTGGTCCAAAGATTCTTGATGATGGGGAATACGCTCCCCCAAGCATCACCCGCCACAAGACAACCGATTCCAGCCAGAGCTAATACCGATGCCTTCCCCCACGACGTAAGCTTCGATTGCAGCAGCATTCCGGAAAATACCCCCAGCAGCGTTGTGGCGATCGCAGGAATCGTCGACAGCAAGCCTTCGTTGTCTCCATGACCATAGTACTCCTTTAGGATTTTGCCTGGCAGAAACGTTCGGTCGACATAGCCCGCTAAGTTTCCAGAAGGGGTCAGAACTCCTGCGGAACCGCTAGGTACAGGAACCAACAGCAACAGGGCCCAGTACCCCAAGAGGATGGAAACAAAAATGACCATCAAATCTTTGGTCTTCAAAGTCACGAAGAGCAAGGCCGTGATCCCGTAACAAATACCGATCCGCTGCAAAACACCCATCCATCGAAGATTCTTCCAATCGAGGTCTTGAATCTGATTGTAGACCAGCCCCATCGCAACGAGCAAAAGCGTTCTGCGAAGGATCCTCGCATAGATGCGCCCGGGTTCCGATCGATACTTCTCTAATGATAACGGGATGGCACATCCCACCAAAAATATGAACAGCGGAAAAATCAAGTCGTAGAAACGGAAGCCTTGCCATTCGACATGCTCGAGCTGATCCTTCAATGCAGGTGCCCATGCAAACGTGGAAGCCCCCAAAAGCAACGCGAAAAAATCATCCCCACCGATGATCCAAAACATATCGAATCCGCGCAAAGCATCGATCGACATCAGCCTAGAACTCTGCGACTCAAGTTGCTTGATAGAACCACTCGTAGGATTGCTCATGTTGCTTGCCATAAAACGATCTCACCCACAGTTTGAATCTTGTTCACAGCCCAAAAACGCCGCCATTACGAGCGCTCCCAAGACGGGCTGTCGCACTTGGTGGCATACGGCTGGCTTCATATCCGCTAAAGGCAGTTTACTTAAAATAGCGTGGACCAAAGGTGAGTCAGCCACCAGCATTCCTCCACTCATGGCCAACGCGTATCGGTCGACCGATAAGGACATCCGCTTCGCAGCCGTAGTCACGAGATCACTTAAGTCACTTGCTGCCCGATCGACGATCTGCGACGCGACCGGATCGCGCGATGCAAATTCCAATACAATCCGGTTTAACGTCGCAATATCCGACCGAGGGATCGGTACCGTATACACGCGCGGAATCAGTTCCATCGGGTACTCGCATCCGATGGCATGAAGCATCATCCGATGAAAGGGGGTGAGCGCTTCGCCGTGATCATGCGCACGGCAAATCTCCTTGAGTCCAGCCAAACCCATCGCAAACCCACTCCCCTCATCGCCGAGCAAATACCCCCAGCCTCCTACTCGAAGATCGCGGGCAACCCCGTTGCAAGCGCTGACAATAGATCCTGTTCCAGCGATCAATGTAACGCATCGGTCCCAAAGATTATCGGAACCAATACCTCTAGTTTTGGAGTCACCATGCTTCGGCCAAATCGACGCATCATCCCCCTCGATCGCTGTTTCGTACATCGCAGCCCAACGAATCGGCGCGATGTCCTCCGTTACTCGGACTTTTTTCCCCAATCGATTCTGATAGGCCCACTCAAGCACCGGTTGCTGCTCTTCCTCACGTCCAACACCCGCAAGGCACAAACAGGCCGAGTCCAAAACGTCTATAGCGTTCTCGGACGAAAAAGCAGAACCTACGCTTAGTCTGACAGCAGGGTCCTTGGAACGTACATCCTCGATGGCGTTATGGATCGCCGAAAGGATGTTATCGTACGCCGAAGCAAATCCCACGGAGCGAGGGTTGCCGGGCCCCGATTCCCCCATGCCACGAACCACCATGGCAGCAATCCGATCTTCGGCCCTCACCGGTACCGTCGCAATACATGCCATCGTCTTGCTACCCCCGCCATCCAGGCCGAGGATCCATTCGTAGCGTTCATGCATGCTCAATCTCCTCGATTACCCTCGCCATACTCATACCCTCGCGATGACCATGGTCTATCCCAATCCACCGAGCGTATCGCTAAGCGATTCTCTCAGCCTGCCCGATGTCCTTTCCAATCGTAATCGAGCTTGGTCCGGAGCAACTCCCAGCTTGTGAGATACAATCGCGGTTTTTACTTCGCCATCGCAGCGCATCAACAGATTCGAAGCATCATCCTGAGGCAATCCCGTAATCGCTGCGACGATTCGAATGCTTCGATCTTTGAGTTTACGGTTGGTCGCTCGCAGATCGACCATCCAGTGGCCATAAGTTTTCCCCAATTGAACCATGCTTGCGGTGGTCAGCATGTTCAACACCATCTTCGTTGCAGTCCCGGCCTTCAATCGGGTCGAACCGCTCAAAATCTCGGGACCGACCACGACCGTAATCACCCACCTCGCGACACGTTCCAATTCAGACCCATGATTGCAGCAAAGACCGATCGGTAGTGCACCGACATGGTTCGCATGCTCCAAGCCAGCGATCACGTAAGGAGTGCGACCGCTCGTTGCAATCCCGATCAAGACATCTCGACTTCCAAGTCCTATTCGCTCTAAATCACTAATGGCAGCATCGCCGTTATCCTCGGCCCCCTCGATCGCCGAAGTTAGCGCTGGTAGACCACCCGCGATGACGCCAACCACTATTTCCGGACGAGTGTTAAACGTAGGTGGGCATTCCGAGGCATCGAGCACCCCTAAACGCCCTGACGTTCCCGCCCCGATATACACTAACCTCCCCCCCTCGCGCAACCGTTCTACAATCGCTTCGACTGTCTCCGCAATGATGTCCGCTTGTTGAGCAACCGCCTCGACGACTTGATGATCTTCTCGATTCATCAATCGAACGATCTCCAACGGAGACATTTGATCAAGCTGTGCCGACTCGGTATTGCATTGTTCGGTCGTCAAATGCTGCATTGCAATCCGCTTTCCTGTGGGCGATGGAAGTCGATGTCCCTTATCCACTGGCTCACTCTTTCAACCCGCTACTATAAATGGACGAGCCTCTCATTTCACACGAAAATAGGCTCACAAGCCAGAGCATCGCGCCCCCATCGGGTCTGTTGTTCGGCTAAAATGTAACGTCGGCAAGCAACACTCCGACTCCCGTATATTAGGGCTAGTACCAGCGAGCCAGGCCATCGAACATGCAAACCGCCCTCGGGATCGTCGATATCATCGTACTGCTGCTAGCCGTGGGCTCCTCCATCTTCATCGGACTAAAGGTAGCCGGCAAAGAAGAATCGTTGGAAAACTACCTACTCGGGGGACGCGATCTTCCTTGGTGGGCGATCCTCGGATCGATTGTTGCCACGGAAACCAGCACCGCGACCGTCTTGAGCGTCCCCGGCCACGGCTTCGGAACAACAGGCTTTCTCTTCCTGCAGTTAGCCCTAGGATTCATCGTGGGGCGACTCATTGTTGTGCTCTTCCTCTTGCCACAATATTTCGACGGAAAACTCATCAGCGCTTATGAAATCCTCGGGATCCGATTTGGAACCATGACCAAACGGATTGCATCGGTCCTGTTTTTGGTAACACGAAATCTTGGCGATGGGCTGCGCCTTTTTCTCGCAGCAATGGTGCTCGAGAAACTAGTTGGCTGGCCTCTTGTTTGGAGCGCTATCGCGATAGGTGGCGTCACTATTCTTTACACGTTCCTCGGAGGAATGCGATCGGTCGTATGGAATGACTGCATCCAATTTCTCATCTATATGGCCGGGAGCGTCGCGGCTATCTTTGTCATCATCGACCAAATCCCTGGCAGCTGGACTAGTTTTCTCGAGTACGCGAACTCCTTAGGGAAATGGAAGCTGATCGCACCACAATTCAGCTTGAGCGATCCATTCACTCTTTGGGCCGGGCTATTAGGTGGTGCCGTTCTTTCCATGGGATCTCATGGGACAGACCAGATGATGGTTCAACGTTATCTGAGCGCTCGAAGCCAATCCGATGCTGCCAAAGCGATACTTTGGAGTGGAGTTATTGTCTTTCTGCAATTTTCGCTCTTCCTTTTTATCGGCATGCTGCTGGGATGTTTCTATCAAACCAACGTGCTTCCTGACGGGACCAAACCGGACCAAGTATTCGCGCACTTTATCATCCATTCTTTTCCAGCAAATACAGGCCTGGTCGGACTGATGCTCGCTGCTATCCTGGCAGCCGTGATGTCAACGCTCTCGAGTTCTCTCTCGGCATCAGCCTCGTCGGTCGTCAGCGACTTGTGGCTGTCGAGCTTGACCACGAAACCGACGCAACACGCTCAAGTCACAGTAACACGAATTGCCACCGTCGTATTTGGAATCGTTCAAATCGGCATCGGGATTTGGGCCGGCACCTTTGCCCGGAGTGTGGTCGACAATGCATTGACCATTGCAGGATTTTCCACCGGCATCCTACTCGGTTGGTTTTTCCTCGCACTCGTCACCGAACGGCGTTCGCAGTTAGCCGCTATCCTCGGCGGCTCGGTCGGATTGTCGGTACTTCTCATCCTTCAATTCGGATTGCCATGGTGGGGGGTTTCCATCGCCTTTCCGTGGCTCCCAGTATTCGGCTCTCTTGCTACCCTAGCATCGGGACTACTCTTCAACACCATCATTCCATCCGATTCACGCATGCGATCCAATTCGGAGAGCCCAGTTCCCAACCCTGTTGACGATACCTCTCTATCATCTACGCCAACCAATGCCCCTTCCACACCATCAATAAAGCCATGATCCGCAACTCTCCTACCAGTCTTACTCGTCTCACCCGTCAACGACCCAGCGACCCTCGACACCAATGTCTCCATGGAGCCGTTTCGCACCCACGGAAACTCCGCCTGGTACTCGTAACACTCGTGCATTTACCGGCCATGCTTTTACCACTCATCGTTCTATGCTTTATGCTCGCAGGGGCCCATACCCAAGTGGTGGCACAAACCGATGCCTCGCCAACCGGGCCGCAAATGGCTTTCGCGAACCAAATGCGGGAAATCATCGCGAGTGCGATTTCAGAACGAAAAATGCCTGGGTGCGTTCTGGCCGTGGGCAATGGTCAAGGCGATCTCTTTGTCGAAGCTTATGGCAACAAACAGGTGGAACCGACTGCGGAGCCGATGACCATAGATACGGTTTTTGACATGGCGTCGATCACTAAACCGGTTGCGACCGCCACGGCGATCATGAAACTGCTCGAGCAAGGTCGATTGCGTCGCAATGACACCGTGTCGTCCTTCTTTCCTGCCTTTGCCTCGAACGACAAACAAAAGATCACCATCCAGGATCTATTGCTGCATACTAGCGGCCTCATCCCGGATAATGCGATGTCGGATTATGCAGACGGTCCAGAGGTCGCGTGGCAAAGGATTTGCGATCTCAAACTATCAGCCCCGATCGGTACCGCTTTCAAGTATTCCGATGTGAATTTCATCGTTTTAGGCAAGATTGTAGAGCAGGTATCCGGCCAATCTCTGGAGGCTTACACTCGAGAAGCGATCTTTACCCCATTAGGCATGAGCGAGACGGGATTCAACCCTAGCCCAGAATTGAGGGCTCGCGCCGCACCGACCGAGAAACGCGATGGCGAATGGATCCAAGGCCAAGTCCACGATCCACGTGCACACGCACTGGGAGGTATCGCTGGACATGCAGGATTATTTTCAACCGCACGCGACATGGCGATTTACGCTCGCATGATGCTCCACCAAGGACAACTTCCGACGGTGCCGACACGAACCCTGACGAGTCCTACAGTGCGATCGATGACTGCTGCGTATCGCGTACCCTCTGGACTCCGAGGGCTGGGCTGGGACAAGCAGACGGGGTTCTCAACCAATCGCGGCGACTTGCTCAGCCCCAGCGCTTTTGGACATGGTGGGTTCACAGGAACCGTTCTCTGGATCGATCCAGAGCTGGATCTTTATTTCATTTTTTTGAGCAATCGTGTCCACCCCACCGGGGACGGATCAGTCAACGGACTCGCTGGGCGGATCGCTAATCTTGTAGCCGCCACATTTGGTAATGCGGACAAGCGAGCCCCTCGTCTCGAAAAGGTATTCACGGGAATCGATACTTTACAAGGAGAGAATTTCCGCTCACTCGAAGGTTCTAACATCGGGGTCATCACCAACCATACAGGACGCAACGCATCTGGCTCATCTACCGCAGAGTTACTTAGTCGCGCACCTGGTGTTCGACTGAGAGCATTGTTCAGCCCCGAACATGGATTCGAAGGAATACTCGATACGGCCAAGATCCAAGACGCTACCGATGCAAAAACAGGACTCAGGATTTACAGCTTGTACGGCGAAACAAGACGACCAACGCTCGAAATGTTGGATGGTATCGACACCCTGGTTTTCGACATTCAAGACATCGGGACGCGATTTTACACCTATATCTCGACCTTGGGTGAAGCGATGCGAGCCGCCGCTGAACATAAGCGCCGGTTCGTGGTTTTGGATCGCCCAAACCCAATTAATGGGATCGATGTGCACGGCCCCATGCTCGATCCCGGCCGCGAATCGTTCGTCGGTTACCACCGGATCCCAGTACAGCACGGTATGACTACAGGCGAACTCGCAAAGATGTTCCAAGTGGAACTACAACTGGACCTGGACCTGACCGTAATCCCTTGCCAAGTTTGGACGCGAGGCACCCAGTGGGATCGCACAGGCCTGACTTGGGTGAACCCATCCCCCAATATGCGCAGCTTGACACAAGCCATCCTCTACCCAGGTGTAGGATTACTGGAAATGACGAACATCTCTGTCGGTAGAGGGACCGATACCCCCTTTGAAATCATCGGCGCACCTTGGATGGATGGCCCAGCACTTGCGACTGCAATGAATGCGCAATCCATCGCAGGAGTCACCTTCACGCCTGTGGAGTTCACACCCACGTCGAGCAAGCACGCGAATGCTAAATGCCAAGGTGTCCAAATCGCCATCACGAATCGAGAAGTGTTCCGAAGTGTGCCGATGGGATTGGCCCTTGCAAAGTCACTGCGGTTGTTGCATCCAGATACTTGGGATACTCGCAGTCTAGATCGGTTGCTTGGAAATAAAGTTGTGTACGATGCTCTACTCGACGGAACCCTAGCGATCCCCGAGGACCCTCGCATTCATTTAGGCCTCAAGGAGTTCCTCGAACGGAGGCAGAAATTTCTCATCTACCCTGAATAAGAACAAGTCACGCGCCAGGCTGTACACGCTTTATGGACAGCCCAGCTTTGTGGACAGCCCATCGGAACGCCTAGCCTGGCAATCGGAAATCGGGGTCTGCAATACCCCGAATGAGCTCCGCCAATCGGCCGTAAACTTGAAGAAGGTTTTGCCAAGTTGCTAAGTCGACATTGATAGTAGATTTGCGGTCATTGATTTGGACCGAGTCGACCACTTCGCCTATCCTTGTATGGAAATACTCGAACAGTTCCGCAAGCTGAGCCGCTTGACTTGGACTCAAACGCTCAGGAATCTCGGGAATGACATTGGCATCTCGAAATTTTGGAACAACGGCCAGTACTTCTGCGTCGAGGTCGAAATCTGCCTCGAGTTCCGCAGAGGACCGTCGAGCATCCTCATCGGACGTTTTGGGCTCTTGCAGGCGACTGGCGATCTGCTCTGCGGTTCCAAACAACAGCATGCTTCGGCCCAAAAGAATGATGTCGCCGAAGCGTAATATCCGAAGTTGACAATCCTGGCCGTTGACTCGTGTCCCGTTGGTGCTCTCCAAATCCGTTAGCACAAGATGCTGATTGTCATCTTGAATCTTGCAGTGGTAACGACTGATCCGTTCATCGTTCAACTGGATCGTGTTTCCCTCCTCACGACCAATCGTGATCGGAGGCCGAAGGTCAGCAAAGACACGCCCTCGATCAGCCCCTTGAACGACGCGTAGGGTCATTCTAGACATGGATACCTCAAAACACACCTGGAACCCGGACGAAATCAACAGTCGCCGGAACACCGAATCGCCGCATGGATCGATCTGTTATTATACCCTGCAAGATACCCTGCAAGCGGCAAATCCAGGCGACAGTAGTCTAGCACTTTACTCGGGGCCATGTACTGGCGTCCATAGCTCGCCTCCGTTTTGGCGAACACCCTAGTCGTCCTTCCCGTCAAAAACGGCAAGTTCAATGATACTCTACCCCAAAAGAAATCGGTGACAGCGCAACTGGATTACCGCAAGGCGAGTTGATGACCAGTTGACGAATCGTGCTCGCCCTTGGCTCGAAAGGCCAATTAAATGACACCCAACACGACTCAGTACCCACCAAATCCACCAAAAAAACGACCTCCCCAGCAGTCCTGCCAGCGCGGTCGTTTTTCTGAACTCTCGTTGAGTCGAGGGCGTTACGCGTCGATCCCGATTTCATCCATGATCGGTGCACTGGATTCGATGATCATGTCAGGTCGCCTGGTGAAGGTGGGCAAGCCTGCACCTGCTAAGGCATGATCGAGAGCGTCCTGGCTCTTCGCGACGATAGAAACGCGAGTTACACCCGCGAAGTTGCTCGGATCTGCAAAGCTGGTCACGGGCCCCTCGTAACCACTCTTGCTCAAAGCAGACACGAACTTCACGTTATCGATCGTTCCATACGTTCCGGACAACTGACGCATCGACTTCGCGCAGTCAGCAACGCCGGGAACGGTGGCAACATCCGAAATTCGCAATGCAGCAATTCGCTTTCCTGGAATCGATGCGAGTTGCTCCACGGTTCCGCCACCGATCGTCCAATCAAACGTGTCGATGATCAACGCGACAGCCTTGGGATTGCAGGCCTGGAAAAACGCTAGAAACGACGCCACGTCCTGCACGAATTTAAATTGCTTACCTTCACGATCCTCTGCGGCAGTACTAAAGCTTAATCCGAGCAATACGTTATTCTTCTCGAAAACCGCTGCAATCCGTTCCACTCGCTTACGCAGAATCTCAAAGTACTCCGGAAATGCTAAGCGATCGGTGGCTGCAGGAAGCTTCAGAAAACCGGCATGCGCGCCAAGCTTGCCCGCAACCTCGACGGTCGCAGGAAGCGTGGCGAGGACATTCTCAAACGAAGCGTCATCCGTGTCTAGGTCCACAGGAACATCAAACCCACTTACCTTCAGCTTCGAACTCAGCAGATAGCGAGCGGCTCGCTCGAAGTCCGTCCGCGCGGTCCGTTTAACCACTTCCGTGATATCGACATCGAGGCCTTTAAAACCGTAGGTCATCGCCAATTCAATCAATTCGCTCTGACGTCCGGATACGCCTAGGACTTCCGCATTCAAATTCTTATACATTCAAAACTCTCCATGGTTTCACAAATCACTGCAGTCCATCGATCGATGGTCAAACGGTACGAAGCACTTGGCTCTGCCCGAAAGGAACGACGGTGAAGCTGATCGCATTTCATGGAAATGTTACGATCGAACGACACTTCATCCACCAACGCTGCGGGGGGGAGAGTATCGCACAAAAGAAGACATCATCAAGTCGAAACGCCGACGTAAAGAAATGCGATTTCGCAAGCAAAAGCCGTACTAATCCACGAGCACATGCTGGTTTTCCGAGAGGGCAAAGCAACCCAACCTCGAATAGCAAGCGGTACTCGAAACAGCCCCTGGGCGCGACATTAGCGTCTGCTTAATGCCACCATTTTCTACGGACCGCCCTAACGAACTTAGCAGGTCGGTGGAGAGATATTTTCGAGCGGCGGCGATTATCTTCGACCGCGGCCTCGCGAGTTATCTTCGACCGCGGCCTCGCGGGCCACCACGACCGGTGTTTTGCGACCGCTGATGGTTTTCGATATTGGAATCAACGATGGAAGTGATGGTCTCCAACCAAGACGGAATCTTGCTGTGCCGGATCCCTTCCTCGGCTTCTTCATCCCCTTCATTACGGTTGGCCTCGCGAGCACTCTCAGCAGATGAGGAACCCACTCGAGACTTCGACCGCTCGCTGCTTCCTTCGGATCGATCGCGATCTTTCCCACCACGACGTCGCCGTCGACGGGGTCGTCGTCCACGATCGTTTTCGCCGTCTTCGCCTGTCGCGTCAGAACCGCGGAGATCCTGCTCATCTGAATCGGAATCATCGACTTCGATGAAGCCGGTGATGGGCTCTTCGTAATCGCGTGAGCCATCCCGCTCGTAATCA
>Ga0194130_10007689_pt1 | contig 11764 bp, 11 predicted proteins | sample TA2KigsurfametaG_FD_160084 | JGI IMG/M metagenome (GOLD analysis project Ga0194130, IMG submission 160084) | Freshwater microbial communities from Lake Tanganyika, Tanzania - TA2015050 Kigoma 12 surface | ecosystem: Environmental > Aquatic > Freshwater > Lake | place: Tanzania: Lake Tanganyika... | reverse complement strand
GTAAGTGTAAGTTCCTGTGATGTTTCCAGAAACCCCTTCTACATATAATTCATCAGGAAGTGGATAAGAAAATGTTACTATCATTGCTCTTTCTTATTTTTTATTATTTATAATATTATAAGTATGATACACAGACCATACCAAATTTTCCTTTATCACCATAAGAACCAGCGGTGCCGCCACCACATTTAAAGTTTGCAAAACCGCCGGCACCAGGAATCTGCATAACTCCATTAATGGCGCTGATCGAGCATCCACCTCCATAATTAGTAGTAATAATACAACAACAACAAGAAGAAGATGCAAACCCATAAACTGGTGGATGCTGAACACGAATTGTTCCATTACAATTTACTGCAATAGATCCATAAGAACCACGAATACCATAAACTGTTCCAGAGGTTGCCGAACCATAATATGTTCTGCATGAAGACATCATTGGGAACATGTTGTCAAAACAACATGCAGGAGATCCTGTACCTCCTTGGCCGCCGCTAGAGACGTCGGAGTGCCAACAAACACTATTATTGCTACAAACACATCCACCCAAGAACATACAGTACCCCTGCTGCGCCATCCCACAAATACATCGAGTCTCTAATTGACAACCGATACTAGACTCTCCCCCTTCTGCACAAAAATTAGACAGTCCAGTCCCAGTCACAAAAGATGGACATCCTCGATAACCATTCACCTCGCCATATCCTGCTTGTGGTCTGCAGCAATGAGCACACCCAGCACAAATCGTATATGAATTACCAGCAGTTACGGGAATAATAACTGATGCATAGGCACCAGTTCCTCCAAATGGAGTAAATGCACAACAACAACCATATCCACTTCCAGCCCCTGCTCCCCAAAGTTGGAATCGAGCACAAGTTACTCCAGCAGGAACTGTCCATGTACAAGTTGCACCACAATTCCAACAACCACTAGTATCGCAAACTTTTAATCCAGCAGTCCATGGACAACCAGTTGCAGGAAGAGTGGGAATCAAACACCAGAGGTTTGCTTGATTTGGTCCTGCAATTGTTGCAAATGCAGGACCATTTGTATTAATAGTATTTTGTGCTGCAGTGCATAATGAATTCTGTGCTGCAATATTAGTATCTAATGTTGCATTTGCATTAATAAGAAATCTATTAGATTCATTCAGTGCGTTATATAGTAATACGTCTGCTGCCATTTTATGATACCTCTGTAATTGCGGTTACTTTATAATCTGCATCATAAGTTAATGCAAAATTCTTAGGAGATCCTGAAATTGTTTCAGTATAAGCGGTGATTAATCCAACGTTATTATAAAGAACTGAAGAATATACTACGTCACCAAGAGTAATCGAAGTTACATTATTACTCGCATCAGTCGTAATTCCAGTTGATCTAGTATATGAAGTTGTAGGAACAATTGTAATTGAGGGAACTCCACCTTTTGCTGCAGTAGCACCTAGGAATCTTGCCATTTACATTACCTCCTTATACTGATTGCTCAAGACCGTAAACATTCACCGAACAGTTTGCGGTTGAAGCATAAACAACAACATTTTCTGCTGCCTGTAATGCAATACCAGTTCTTTCAAGAACTCCCCTTGCAGGAATGGTTGCATCATACTCAATATACTCAGCATTTGTCGGAGTTGCCGCTGTTGTTGCTAAAGCAATTCGAACATCTGCAGTGGCAGCAGTAGAACGATTAACAACGTTGATATTTACAACAGCAAGAGTTGATGCTGGAACTGTATAAACAGTAGTGAGAGTAGTTGCAGATAATGCAGATTGTCCTAAAATTCCAGATGCCATTTGAAATAACTCTTTTTCTTAGTAGTATTTATAGCAGTTACGAACTCTGTGAGACAAAGTAAGAGTATAACTTAGAAGATAGTAAATTAAGTGTATCCTTTGTATCAATATAAGTTTTGACTGCAGCTTGTGTAGGAACTTTTAAGTTACTATTTTGTGCTAAAGTCGCATCAGTACTAAATTCATTAATCTGAGCACCTAACTGGGCACCGATTGAACCCAGTCTCAGTGAAGTAAGACCAGATAGATCAAACGCAGAAGCGTTTAATGTTGCAGAACCAGTTGCCTGATTGACACGGAAGTACTTACCTACACGGAAATTACCCTCTTGATCGGTTGAAACATAATAAACACGACCCGGATATCCTTCATTAATTTCTCTTGAAGGAATTGGTGAATAGATTGGAACTCCAGGCCAGTTTGTTGTGGAAGTTCCACCAGTTCCAATTTGTAAGAAGTCATGACCAGTTAATCTTGCTTGACTATAAAGATATCTAATCTTTATATTCTGACCATCAAAAGCGTTATTAACTTTTTCTTCAGCAAGAACAAGTGTCATAACACCAAAACTATCAGTTGTTATTCCAGTAATCTTTATAAACTCATCATCGATCTTTATAAAATTATTTGTTGTAAATCCTGTTGTATTTGATACTCTAACTGATGTAGAAACACCAGTAACATCTTTCAAAATTTCGGTAGAAGCAACTAAGGATGTAGTTCCTATCGCAGTAATAGAACCTCCAGAGGCATACGTTGATGCAATGCCTGCGCCATCTTGTCCTCTAAGAACTGTAATCGAGTTTGCAGTTGGTAATCCTTCAATCTTCATCAATTCATTAGATGAAGTCAATATATACCCACCAGTTGTAAATCCAGCAACAGTGTCTACAAAGATTGTAGTATCTGCAATGCCTACATTAATAATAATTGTTGCAGTAGATGCTGTGACTGGATATTGAACAAATTTTGTGGATGCACCAGTATGTGCTGCAGCAACGCTAGTTAATTGAGCCCTATCTGCAAACAAAGTACCTTTTCCGTCTGGTCCAACATAACTAGTGTTCTGAATTACATACGAAAATGGATCTGCTCCAGTGATTGTTTCGTTGTTAAGACCACCATTACCAGATCCAGTAACAAATTCAATACTGCCACCTGAAGCATAAGATGTAGTATTAACTCCAGATAGAACTATAGCAAATCCTGCCTGTCCTCTATTTGCATCAGTATTTGAAACAAGATTTGCAGTTGCTCCGCTAGTTTGTCCTGTGATTGTTTCGCCCGATCTAAAACCAGTGCTGACACCAGCAACTGGACCTGCAGTGATCAATGAATAGTAAAGTTCGGCATTTGAAGTCTGTACACTATTGATAAAACCAATCGCAGTTGAGGAAGATCCAACAATTCTCTCTCCTTGAACAAATCCAGAACCAGATAGAGTAGAATTATTGTATTTGAGTCTTAGTCCTTCTACTTGAGCAGTTTTAATTGCTTCATCAGAGTTAAATCCAGAACTTACAATGCCAAAATTACCCCATGAACTATTTCCAGCAAGAGAACGAATTCTTCCACCACGAGTTGCTGCATAGCTAATATGACAATAATATGTAAAACAAGAAACTATCTCTGAAGATCCATTATTTGTTATCCAGAATGCTACACCATCATCATGAATATTTGTGAATGAATCAAAAACCATAGATTTATTAGACAAACTTCCAAAATGTCTATGGACTCTACCATCAACGATTGCTCCCACACCACCAGATGAAAATGCAGAGCAGTTTGAAACATATGGAGATTTGGTGATTGCACTTGATGGATTCAGTCTCAAATAAACACCCTTAATTGTTGCATTATTAATATCTGAAGGTGATGCAGTAAAAGTTAATGCTGTTGAAGCAACAGTTTGAGATGTACTAACTTCTGCGGTGGTGCTATTTGTAACATTAACGATTGTTGTTCCTGTAGACACTCCAGTTCCAGTTACGGTTGTTCCTACAAGATCTGGGAACAATCCAGTTGAAGTTAATATGGTGCCAGAAATACTACCGGTTTTAGTATCAACCACACCCGCCGGAACAAATCCAGTCATTCCTTCCATCACAACGTCCTTAATCATTGTTTTATTGCTCAGGAAGAACATTGTCGCTTGATCATTAGTCCTTGTAACAGCACTGGTAACTGCAATGTCACTTGCTCCATTTTCCCAAGTATCTGATGTTGTCCATACACCACCGGAAATAGGTTGAATATGAATGATAGATTCTGTATAATCAGAATCTAAAATTCTTGCAACTTTCGTTCCTGCTCCATTTGAAATGGTAGAACCATAAGATACTGATGGTGGAATCGATGCAAGAGTCAGTACCTGGAAGTCTGCATTACCTGCTGCAGGTCTAATTCTAGTGGTTCTGAGGTTATCTCCAACAATCGTAACTTCTTCAGGAACAATAATCGGAAGTTGCTCATCATACACACCTGCCTTAACATAAATTGTCGCAGGGCCCGTAACAATTCCTACAGCATGTCTTAATGTCGCAAAAGATCTACTGATACTTTTACCACTATTTGCATCGCTACCTTCTTCTGTTACATAAAAAACAGGATATGTTATGTTATTATTTTCCCAGTTTGGAAGTCCTCCGGATGAAACAGCTAAAACTTGTCCATTAACTCCAATAGGAAGTCTTGCTGCACCAGTACTACTATTATAGAGTGTGTCACCAGTTGTGGTTAGAACATTAGTCTCAGCACCTTCAGATAAAGTATTCCAGTATATTCCAGTAGTATCAGTTGAAGGGTCTATATTGACATTAGTTGTAGCAATACCAACATAACTATTGCTCAATCTCTTAACTGCATCACCAAGTCTATAAGTCGTAGTCGAAGACCAGGTTCCTACCCAGTTAATTCCCTTGACAACTAAACTCCAAGAGGCAGCATTTACTGGAGAAGTATTATAACTAGTAGAAATTGCAACGTATGAATAACCACCAAACTGAACAACATCACCCGGTTTATAGTCGGTTGTGGTAGAGTAAGTACCAACGACAGTGAAACCAGTTGTTAAAATATCCCAATCATTTGCTAAGTTATTTGATGGTGGTTTATTTGTATGAATGGAAGTTGCAATATAAGTATATCCACCGTATGCAACAACGTCCCCTGGTTGATATTGAGTTCCAGAGTTCCAAGTATCTTCATATTCAAATCCAGAAAGATATTCTGTTAAATATGAAGTCGTAAATCCTGTCGTCGAAAATCCAGAAAGCACACGATACTGGGTATTACCATACTTAATAATATCATTAATTTTATAATATGTTCCTGATTGCCAATCGCCCTTACTAACGATTCCCTCAGTGTGTAGAGACCACTTTGCTATATCAGTTGCATAAAAGGATGTTTCACTAGCTACTGATGTGTGATTTACAACACAAACGTAAGCATTTGCACCGAATTTTACAATATCATCAATGACATACGCAGTAGTTCCCGTCCAATCACCTCTCCAATTGAACTTAAGTCTGCCAAGTCTAAAATCTGCCATTTTTTTTTAATTCCTTATTTGGGTCCTACGGTGTAATCATAATTACCAAATCTTGCAACAAGATATCCATCATCATCAATGAAATAAGAAAGTCTTCTAAAGTCAAACCTGTACTGTTGATATTTATCTGCGGGATGATTTGTAAAAGATTTCTCTTCGGTAGTCTCTTCTACATAATCAATACCATCTAAGAAGTCTGGATATTGTGTTCCATCGGTTCTATGAAAGTCTGCTACTTCATTGTCAGTTGTTTTAACTTTCGTATACTGCAACATCCCGTCTTCATCACGTCTCAGTGCATGAATAAAGAAATCATTTTGCTGAGAAAATAGTTTTCCCCCACCACCAGATCCTCCTGGCGAAGAAAGCATACTTCCGCTTAAAAACATTGTCATGCGATTAACCTCCAGTAACTTCCTTCCCAAATTAACTCAATGTTGGCACCAGCAACATCACATACCAAAGGGGAGTCAACAAGTCCAGTATAATCTTTAAACTGTTCTCCACCCTGAGTCACTACTGTAAGATTATTTATGTCCCAGTATGCCTCGGCATCAACCACAGCAACAAAATCACCAACACTTTTTAATGATGGTAAAGTAACAGTAAAGGCAGTAGATGTTGTGTCAGCAAAGTATTTTACATTTGCTCTTAGAGTTGTTGCGGTTCCAACAGCATCATATCTTGCCTTTGAAACTTCAAATCCACCCTGAGTGGTTCCATCATGAACTCTTAGAGTTTTTTTGTCAGTATCAACTGTAACTTCGGCAAGAACACCCGCAAAAGAAGAGTGCTCTTGTTCAGTACCCTTACGTAACCTTACTCTTTTTGTGGTTGGAGTTGTCATCGAAAATACTGTATATAAAATATTTATTATACTATAATAATCCTTGGTGCTTGACCTCGTTTAAATTCAACTTTTCTATCCGTAGATTGTCCAAGAATTCTAGACTCCATATAACCATCATAATTTCCTCTTGAATATGCTTCAAATGCTCTTCCAGATATTGTAAAGAGAACTTTTGTAATAGCATAATTAATGGCAACAGTATCCTGAGATCCTGTAATTCCAAATAAGGATCCTCTACCTCTATAAGAATTAGCAGCAGTTTCTGTTGCGGTGCCAACAAATCTGAATACATTATCTTTGGTAGTTGGTGGTACAACAAGAGTCGATTCAGTAAAGCTAACGAAGGTAAAGATTGATCCAGATCCAATATGTGGAGCAGGAACAACAGACTCTGCTGCTCTTCCAGTAAACTTGAAGAGAACTACTTTATCTGGTGGATTGACAACTGTTGCCTCAGTTGTACTAACAAATGTGAAGAGAGATCCAGTTCCAAGATATGCCTCTGTGTTCTTCTCAACCGCAGATCCAGTAAACGAGAAGAGAGTTGTTTGATCTGGTGGATTGACAACAAACGCTTCTGTTGTACTAGTAAATGTGAAGAGAGATCCTGTACCAATATGTGGTGCAGGAGTAAAGGATTCAGATGCAGATCCAGTAAACGAGAAGAGAGTTGTTTGATCTGGTGGATTGACAACAAACGCTTCTGTTGTACTAGTAAATGTGAAGAGAGATCCAGTGCCAACTTGAATATTTGTTTCACTTTCTGCAGAATTACCAGAGAATTTGAAGAGAACTCTGGTATCATCGGGAGATGCAGTGTAAGAATCTGTTGTACCAATAATTGCGAAGAGTGATCCAGATCCAATATGAGACAGGTTAAAGATTGTTGTTGCAGATCCTTCAATATTAACCTTAACATTACCAACATAAGAATCTGTCGATCTTTCAATAGCAGATCCAGTAAACGAGAAGAGAGTTGTTTGATCGGAAGGATTAACAACAAATGCTTCTGTTGTACTAGTAAATGTGAAGAGAGATCCTGTACCAACATGAGGTGCAGGAGTAAAGGATTCGGCAGCACTTCCTTCAATATCAAATTTCCCAGATCCAATATGCCCAATATTAAATATTGCATACGCTACATCAGAACCAAATTCAATTTTTCCTGATGCAGGATAGAAGGCAGTTCTTTGTAGATCTGCGGATCCAGTAATCTTAAAGAGAGATGTATCCTCAGGAGGATTAACAACTATTGCCTCAGTTGTGCTAACGAATGTGAAGAGAGATCCTGTACCAATATGTGGTGCAGGAGTAATAGATTCAGATGCAGAGGAATCAATATTGATGAGACCAGATACATCATACCCTCTGCTGAGGAGAACACCTGCTTCTCCTCTAACAATAAATGTACCGGGTGTTTCCTGAATATTATTTTGAAGGAGTCGATATTTAGCAGCACCATTAATAATAACAGTCGGCGTATCCTCTGGTGGATTCGATACTAATGCTTCTGCACTACCAGTAATCGCAGATAAAGTACCAGATCCAATGTGTGATAATGTAATTACAGGAACAACAGTACCTGTAATTCTGAATAGAGATGCCTCTGACTGAGCAAAAGTAGCAGTTTCAGTAGCACTGACAAAACTGAATAGTGATCCAGTACCAACATGTGATCTACTGAATACCTCACTACTCTGTCCAGTAATCTTGACTAGTAAAGTATTTTCAACAGGATTGAATACTGATGCTTCTGCACTACCAGTAATATGTTCAATATTACCAGAACCAAAGTAACCAAAGTTAATTCTAACAACCGGAGTTCCAGTGATTTCAATAACACCAGAACCAAATTCAATTGGTGTTGTAAAGATCGTTGCTTCACCAAGAACAGCAAAGCTAACTTGACCAATTTTGATCTTAACAAGACTGATATCACCAAATGAATCCGTAAAGATAGATCCAAATGGTACAATCGTTTGATTAATACTAATTAGACCAAAATCATAATGATTTTGACCTATGACATTATTATTAATAATAGAACCATAATCTTCATCCTCAGTAGTGGATGAAGTTATACTTCCATAATCAAAGTCTTCAATATAAATTCCAGAAGATTCATTGTAGGAGTAATTTACCCTCTCGTCTAAGTTGCCGTTAGAGAGGGCATTTCCATTTCCAGTGTGTTCAAATGTCGCTGGCATCAGAAATACTCCTACAATTTATACTTAAAAGGGATTGCCGAAGCAATCCCTCAAAATCATTATGTAGTTTTTATATCAGTTTCTTTCACATGTCATCAGTCAAGGCTGACGTTGAGGGTAACTTTAATTTGGTCTCCGTTATTTTGGATGTTGTAAGGACCATTCGTGAACTTTTCAGCAAAGAAGATGCTGCTATAAAGAGTAGCACTTCCTACACCAGCAAGAGCAGGACTTGTTGTAAAGGTGCTTGAATTTGGAGTTTCAAAAATAGTATAGGTATTGGAGGTAGTTGTAGTATTGGCAGCACCAGCAGCAACATAAATCACATCACCAGGGACAAGTCCATGGTTTGCCGTTGTTGTAACTTTACTTGATCCAAAAGTAACAGTATCGCCAGTAGCAGACTGAATGTTATTTACTAAGGCAGCACTGAGGTAGATAACTCTATTTTTTTCATCAATACCAATGACAGTTGTTCCATTTGGAACTGCATTAGTTTCCCCAATAGCATTGCTATGAGTTACTCCCATTCCAAGAGTTACATTTTCGGTAACATTGACGAAGAAAGTTCCTACACCAGAAACTGTTCCTGTATTTTTCATATCAAGAATGACAACATCGTTTGGTGATCCAGTCTGAATACCAACAACTCTTGCACCGACGGCAATACCTGTACCAGTCACTCTTTGATTCGTTGTAATTCCAACGGAACTATCAACTTCAACAGTGTATAGATTGACTGAACCACTGACAGTAGGAGTAAACTTCTTCTCAAATAGAGTGATTGAGGTTTGTCCGATAGTTCCAGTTGTTCCAGTTTTTGCAACACCAGTGTTTGCTGCAACTGTTGCATAATGAAGAACACCATTTACAGAGACTGGCATGTTATTTGCACGAACCAGATAATAACCGTAGATGTTATTTGCAGCACTTGTAAAGGTAAATGTTTGCTCAGGATATGACGCAGTTGTTGTACCTACACCAAAATTAAGTGATTGTGATGAAAAAGTTGAAGCATTAGGAACAGATAAAACAAGAGTGTTACCGTCGATTGCACAAACAGTAGCATTGGCACCAACACCACCACCACTTACATAATGTCCAACAGCGATATTTGTAACAGAAGCAACGGTAATAGTATATTCATTGATGGTTCCAGCACCAGTTGTTGTCTTAATTGGTGTGGTAATTGTTCTTGCATTCCAACGAGTTCCATCAAGGAGAATACCATACTGATTAGAATAATCTTGATCGTTTCTATTATTAACAATAGCAGGATATCCAGTAGATGGAGCTGTACCATATCCAACAACACCCGATGCATCATATGGCTCATAATATGCAGTCTGCGATGGAACATCTCCCTCAGCAGGACTACCATCTCCATTATGAGAACTTGTGTAGAGTTTCAGAACTAGATTTCGAGGGATATTATGATTGCTATTTACAAGATAGCGCAGAGATTGAAGTTCTCCTTTATCGTGAACTAATAGTGCCATCTAAAGTCTCCGGTTACAAATGCTGCAAGCTTTTTATTCTTAATTTATTTATAAATTTTAAAGTATTATATTTTATTGTCTCACTCTCAAAAACACAGAACATTTTTGAACGTTCGTGCAAGATAGAACTTGAAAATCTAAAATGTCACCTGCGGTGATTGTAGTGTTCCAGGTAGACAGATTTTCATCTCTATTTTTATTCTGATTATTCAGAATAGGAAATTCACTTCCAACAATTGAATTAAATCCATTTGGAAAATTAGAATATGTTGTCTTTCTAATATCTATTGCAATACTTCCAACAGTGTCAGAAACCAACATCCAGGACTCAATTTCACCAGTTACATCTATATTTAAATATCCTTTTGATCCCGTTGTAATATCAAAAGAACCATTATCCAATACAAAGTTTACTGTTCTAGTTACATCAGCATAAGTTAATAGAGCAACACCAGAAAATTTTTGTCCCGGTGATGGTGCTACTGTAAAGAAAATATCACTTCCACTTATTTGATAATCTACACCTGGTTTCAACACAACATTATTAACAGATACAATTAACTGCTGATCATTCAAAGGAAAATAAGCATCACCATTTACAGTCAATGGAAATGTCTGTGCAGATCCATTAAATGTTGGTGTTAGATTATCTAAAATTAAATTAGTATATTGATTAGACTTTGTTGGTATCTCATAATTAACCCCAATATTATATTTGGGGATGCCAGGATCTGACCTTACATCATATTCATCATCCTGATCATCTAGCGTAATAATATAGTCTGCCATCAGCTAACTCCCGGAGAAACGATGACAAAACCTTCAAGTGCCCTAGTCTTTACTTCTGTTGGCGAAATCAAGACAACATCATATACATATCTTCCACTCGACAATGAATCCGTTTGCCCATCAGTCATAGCAATGGAAATTTTTCCAGCCGATCTATCAACGAAAGTCAAAGTAAAGGGATATGATGTATTAGAAGTATAATGTTTTTTGAGTGTACTGGAAGCAGTGTAACTTAACAAATTCAAAGGAGTTCCGCTTTTATTTCTCACGGTAAATGTAGCTTCAAAATCTGTCCCCTGCTCTATGGTTAAATTAAGAGCTGCTGCTGTCATCTATGGATACTATTTCTTTACTTGTATTTATTAGAGACTTTATGCTGGTATTTTGATTTTTTGTTTCTGTCAAATAAAGTTGGGGCCAAGTGTCTCTAATAATTTCTGCCAGTTTATAAGGTGTTTCTGAACTAATCACAACAATATCGTTGATCGATGTTTGCGTTGAGATAGAAGTGTTAATACTTTTGAGTCTTTTGCGGTCTTTCTTACAGAATCATAATAGTCATAGTAACCATTATGAAGAATAATAGCATCTCTCAAAGACCCAGTTTCATTTTGAAGTCTGCGAAGTTTGCTTGCAAGTAACCAGACCGATACTTCATCATCATCCAGAAGTTCTTTTCTGGGTGGAAGTCCTTGTATCATTAGTTCTTTGAGACCTAGTTGTGCGACACCAAAGGTTCTGACATCCACTGGTTTGCGATGTAGGATTTCCTCAAAAAGAACTGCTGCAATGACGTTCTCTGGAATGTTGAATTGCTTGCTTGTTTTCTTGATATAAGGAACCAGCGTTTCTAGTTTCTCATAACTCATCGTGCGAGTCATTGGAACATTAGATACAACAGTGCTAATGACTGTCGGTGTGATGGTTCTGTCCTTGACTCCATAATGACTCAGAGTTTTATTCTGACTACTGAGTGGAACAAAAGATAGAAGAAAAAGAATAGCAAGTATACTGCGTTTCATTAATTTAGAGAATAAAAAAGGAGTTCAGAGAACTCCCCTTA
>Ga0194130_10007682_pt1 | contig 11771 bp, 7 predicted proteins | sample TA2KigsurfametaG_FD_160084 | JGI IMG/M metagenome (GOLD analysis project Ga0194130, IMG submission 160084) | Freshwater microbial communities from Lake Tanganyika, Tanzania - TA2015050 Kigoma 12 surface | ecosystem: Environmental > Aquatic > Freshwater > Lake | place: Tanzania: Lake Tanganyika... | reverse complement strand
TAACCATTTACTAGCTCGCGATTCAAGAGCACTTAGAGAATATATTCGTCAGGTACAACCAGATGTTGATTTAACATTTACTACAACTAGCGGTGAGGAGGTCGCTATACCAGTAAATCTTAGCTTTTTTTGGCCTGACGCCTGAGATAGCACCACAAGCTAGAATGAATTTATTTACCCAAATCCATGAGATAGTATTTCATGGTAAGGGTGGATATAACTGGAATACAGTCTATTCAATGCCTATATGGTTAAGGAAATTTACTTTTCATAAAATAAATGAATTTTATAGTGAAGAATCTAAAGCAGCTGAACAGGCCGGACAAGGTAAAGGTAAAACTACAGCAGTCGATTCTTCAGGTAAAGTAAATACACCGGCATTTGTCCAAGCTTCAAAACCCTTTAATAAAATGAGTTATAAATAAAAACATATTTTTTTGATATTTATAACAAATGCTTTAGATGGCCGCAGACGATTTACAAAAACAAAAGGAAGAATTAGAAAGACTTAGGAGAGAGTATGAAAAACTCACTAAGAAACCTGCTGCTTTATTTAACACTAATGACCTTAGAAGTGCTACGGCTGCGGTTGGAGCTATGTCTGATGCCTTAAAAGAAGCAAAAGATAGAGCATCAGAATTATCTGAAGGATTTAAAGGTCAATATGATCTTAATGTTGCTATTAATGCTGAATTAAAAAAAGGTTATGATGCTGTTAGTTTAGCAACTAAAGCTCAGTCTAAATTAACTGATATTACTCAAAAGTTAAAGTATGATCAACAAGAAATTTCTAAATTAAATAGAAAACAGTTATTAGACATACAGGATAAACAAAAAGCAGCTGTACAAGATTTAAAGGATCAAGCCGAAAGACTAACTAAAGAAAAAATCGGTGCTAAATTTACAGGACAAATTAATGAAGCAACTGTTGATAGATTAAGATTTTTAGGTAAAATTAATCAACAAGAAGAAGCTATATTAAGGGCTGCTGCTGATGGATTTAAAGTTGCTAAGGATACTGATTATCTTCTTATACAACGTATCCAGAAAGAAGAAAGAATAGAAGAATTAATGGGTTTAGGAGGTGTTGCTCTTAAAGGAATTGAACAATCTCTTAATAAAATAGGATTAGGTGGTTTAGCTAGTGCTTTAGGTGTAGACAGTGCACTAGAAAAAATGCGTGAACTAGCAGAAGAAATTGAAGAAGCTAGTGGTGCTACTCTTTCTTTTGCTGATAAAATAAAAGTATTAAAAGTAGGTTTTGGAGAAGTAAAAGACCAGTTAGCTGAATCTTTAACTGACCCTCTAGCTATAGGTACATTTTTAGCTACTCAAATAACTGATGCTTTTTTATCCCTAGATAAATCCACCGGAGAATTAGCTAAAAACTTTGGAATATCTTATAGAGCAGCTTCAGGTTTATCAAATGATCTAAACTCAGCAGCTAATAATTCTTATTTGCTTAATATTACTACTCAGGGTTTAACTGAGGCTTTTATAACATTAAACAATCAATTTGGAACTTTTGCTCAAATTAGTGAAGAAGCTTTAAACACAGTTACCAGACTAACTAAAGAAGCAGGACTATCAGCTGAAGCTGCTGGTATGTTGTTTAGAACTACTGTATTAACTGGTAAAGAAGTAGAAGATACAACTACTGAATTTTTAGGCGAAGCCACAGCTTTAGCAAATGCTAATGGTATAGCTTTAAATCAGAAACAAATACTTGAGTCTATAAAAGATGTATCTCAAGCCACTTTACTTTCTTTAGGAGGCCAACCTGCTAAAATAGCTGAAGCAGTAGTACAAGCTAAATTATTAGGTGTTAATTTACAACAAGTAGAAGGAATAGCTAGTTCTCTACTTCAATTTGAATCATCAATCTCATCAGAATTAGAAGCAGAATTATTAACTGGTAAACAACTTAATTTAGAAAGAGCAAGATTAGCAGCTATTAATAATGATCTAGGAACCGTAGCTGAAGAAATTGCTAAACAAGTAGGTACTGCTGCGGATTTTACAGCTATGAATGTTATTCAACAAGAAGCCTTAGCTAAATCTGTTGGAATGACTCGTGAAGACTTAGCTAAATCTTTAATTGAAAGAGAAGCATTAGTTAAACTTTCAGGTGTTGAAGGTAAAACTGCTCAAGAAAGATTTAATAATTTAGTTAAAGAAGTAGGTTTAGAAGAAGCTAAAAAACGTTTAGGTGATGAACAATTAGCTAATCAATTAGCAGGCCAATCAGTCCAAGAAAGATTTACAGCTTCTATAGAAAAACTTAAAGAAGTTTTTGTATCTTTAGTAGAACCTTTAATGCCCGTATTAGATATATTTGCTGAAATAGCTGGGGTAGTATCAGCCCTTGTAGCGGGTCCAATGGGCCAAATATTAAAATTCGCTAGCACATTGGTTAAATATCTTTTACCTGTGTATGGATTATATAAAGGTATATTAGCCCTCCAAAGTGCTAATGTAGCTATTAGTAGGGTTGCTGCTATAATAGAAGCTGGTCGATTAACAACTTTACAAGGACAAGTAGTTGCTAGAGGTGAAGAAAATGCTATAAGTAAAATCACTATATTTTTTGCTAGGCTTAAATTACTTTTTGCAAGACGAGAACTTGAAACACAAGTTTTAACTAGTACACAAAAAGCAGCACAATTAGGTTTAGGTGGTCAAATATTAGCTATGTTAGGTTTTCAAAATGCCGCTGAAATGTATAAACTTACATTAATGACTGGGGGGACTACTCAGGCAGCTATAAGAGCAGGGCTTGAAGAAACTATTTTAGGAAGTCTAATACTTCAAGCCGGCGCTATATTAACTAATATAGGAAAAAGTACTATAGAATTAGGTATAAAAATGGGAATATTATCTGCAACTTTAGCTACAAACGCTGCTCTTACTTTTGGAGTAGGAGTAGCAGTTGCAGTTGCAGCCGCCGTAGCAGGATTTGCGGCAATTAAAGCTTTAACAGCTGATGATATGGTTTCACCCCAAGGATATGGTAAACGTACATTACTTGCCCCTGAAGGTGCTATTCAACTAAACGATAAAGACACTGTAATAGCTGGTACTAATTTAGGAGGTGGAACACCTGCTCCATCAGGTACTGATTTAGGAGGTGGGACACCTGCTCCATCAGGAGGCGGATCAGTAAATATGGCTCCTTTAGTTGCCGAACTGCAAGCTATCAAAACACTACTTAACACAGTATTAACTAAAGAAGGAACTATTAATATCAATGGTACTACTGTAGCTACTGCTATCTATCCTGATATTCAAAGAATATCTAGATTAAAAGATTTTAAAACTCAATAAGTTTTAATATTTATAATAAAATTCTAAATTTACAAACATGGGACTATTAGACAAATTAACAATACAAGGTTCTAATTTAACACCTTATGATGGTAAGACTCCTAAGATTAATCCTTTAGCTACTAAACAATCTCAATTGCACGCTAATGGTAACCAACCAGGATATTCTTTAGATGGTTCAGCAGCTTCTATTGTATCTGCGGATTATACCGCTTATAATGACGGATATAATAATGCTTTACCACAGCCATCACAGTTAGACCTCAACGGAAAAACACCAGCTAAGTATTTAGACAATCCCCCAGGATAATATAAATGCCTTTAGTACAATTAGTAACCGACTTAAAGAGCCTCAAGTACGGTAAGGATACCCCTGGAGGCGGATATAGTGGACAACCCTATATCCAGGCTAAGATTCCAGATGGTTTATCACCTAAATCACCTGATTTTCTTTTAAGGAATGGTTACTTAGCTCCGCTTGATACAGCTGAAGATATTAAGAGATTAGGCAAAATGTTCTTTGACCTTAAGTCCTTTAATGGAGCCGGGTTTATAGCTAAACAACTTGTACTATCTAATTCAGCAGTTCGCACTCAAACAAGTGGTGTACTAAATGAAGGTATTTATACACCTTTGAATACATTAGCTCAAGCTGGTGTTGTTACTTTTGGGGGTCATTTAAATAAACAAGGTATAAACCCGTTTGAACAAACCGGAGCGTATGCCCAAGGTGATTATCTTTACTATAATAAAATATCTCAATATAATTTAGATTGGTTAAACTCAGGTGGTACCACTGCTTTAAATGATAGATTATTTAATAGATTATTTGCCTTATATCAATCTAGAATTTTAAATAATTCTATTGGTGAGTATGCTAAACCCAATAACATTAATGTTGATTTAAAAAATACATTATTAACTTATAGAGGTGGACCTGGTTCAATATTAGGTGTAGGTCAAACCGATATTAGATTTGAAGACAACGGTAATAAAAGAACAGGTGCTAATAACGTACAACTTAGAAATATAGGATTTTTTGGTAAACCTAAAAAAACTCAAATCCCAGGTACACCTTTTTTTACTGAAATCTTAGAAACTCCTGATAACCCAGCAGCTGGTAATTTTAGTGTTTTTAAAAGACCTAATAGTAGAACTACTGGTTCATTTATATTACCTTATGGAGCTACAGATGCCTATGAAGCAGCTACAGGTGTGTTATTACCTACAGGGTCAAATGGTGCCGCAGTTATAAGTAGAGATGGGGGATATACTTTTGAGCCTAGTTTTTACTATAATGTTTATAATACAGGATCTTTAAAGCCTAATAATGATGTAACCGGAAGTCAAAAGATTCAAAAAACCATTAATATAAATAATCAACAAGTAGGTGGTTTACAAGTAGAACCTTTTAAATCTTGGACTTGGGGAGGACCTACAATTTATACACCTAATGGTTCTATTGATTTTAAAAATTTTCTCCCAGAGTTTGATTTAAACAAACCACAATCAGGATCTTTAGATCCTAAACTGTTAGCTACATTTACTTCAGAATCTAAAGTTCAAAAAACCGTTGATAGTAAAGGAACACAAGTTGGTGGTTTAGACGTAGATGCTGAAAAACTTTGGATTAAATCTTCTGAATATAAATTACCTGCCTCTAATTTAAACAGCCCCCAAAGTTCGTCTTTTGCAGAATCTAATACGGGTCAAATTAAAGATGAAAATGTTTACACCTATAGTAAAACCTTACTAGAAAATTCTAATGTAAACCCTCCGACAAGTAATCATTTATCTCCTAAAATACAAGATTTTAGAAAAGTATTAAGAGCTAATTTAGGGCAAAATGCAAAACAAGCATCTAATTTAGGTGCCACTCCTAATTCTTTACCTTATTCAGGTTCTAATAATGGAAGTGTTGAAAAACGAGTTAATATAGGGGGTAAAAATGGCTTGGGTCCAGGGGCTAGAGCAGGTAAATCTTATGTATCTTATACTAAGGGAGTACAACTTACAGATGGTAATAGAAATCCTACAGGCCCCGCTGGGGCACAAGATCTAATTAATGCTCTAAAAGTTTATTCTAGTGATAATGGTCCTAGAACTGGTCCTGAATATACAGATTTAATTACATTTAGAATAGGAGCTATTAATAATTATAAGCCTACAGTTGTAAGTTATATGCACTTTAGAGCATTTATTGATAGTTTCACAGATAGCTATACGGGCGATTGGAGTGGTTACAATTATTTAGGTAGAGGTGAAAAATTTTATACATATAATGGGTTTGATAGAAAAATATCTTTAAGTTTTAAAGCAGCAGCTCAATCCAAAGAAGAACTTATTCCAATGTATAAAAAGTTAAATTTTTTAGCTTCAAACCTAGCCCCGGATTATAGTGGAGACTATGGGTATATGAAAGGATGTTTCATTACTTTAACAGTTGGTGGATATCTCTATGAGCAGCCAGGATTTATTACTAACTTATCATACGATATGATAACGGAAATGCCATGGGAAATAGGTATAAATGATACTGATGGAAAACAAGATCCAACAGTTAAACAATTATCTCATATGGTTAAAGTAAATTCATTTGACTTTACTCCAATCCATAACTTTATCCCAGCTAAACAAGCTGTAGGATTAAGTGATAGCGGTGAAACTCTTATAGGAGATGAAGAGTATATAGCATTAGCTAACCCTAATGATGGATCTACTAACTGGTCGATTATAGGTAGTGTAAATCTCCCATAAAATAAATGAATAGATATCAAAATATTCCTATAATTAGAAGTACTACTAATAAACAAATGTATGCTACTTCCCGTTATCCTGAGATACCTTTATCTCCGGATGATATCTATGTTTATGCCAGTCAGGGAGATAGATACGATATATTAGCTTCTCAATACTATACCGATTCATCTTTATGGTGGGTTATAGCTATTGCTAATCCTAATGTTGGATTAAATTCTTTAATCATCCCTGAAGGCGAACAAATAAGAATTCCTAGTGATTACGCTAGTGTTATAACCCAATTTAATCTAATAAACAGATTATGAATGTTGTCGGAGAAGCAGTATCAAATTATGTTTCTGATCAAATCAGAGTAAGACAAAAAACATATGGTTCAGTTAATGCTAGTACTAGACCTTTAGCTGATACTTTATTTCTAAATCAAAGAATAGCTTTTGCTCGTTTAGTTTCGGGAGTTGATATAAATGATCCTTCAAAACTTAAAGGTGATATTAAAAATATTATCATCTCCAATAATTTAACTAGTAATAAATTAGCCTCTAAATTCATTTTATTTGCCGGCACTTCAGAACGTAATACTAAAAATTCAAAAAATTTATTAGCAACTGGTGTTACACGTGATGGTTCTTCAATTAATAGAGGTGCTTATGGTTTAGGCGGGTTAGATTTTGGTTTAAAACCAATGCCGGGCATAACCTCAGTAGACATTAAATCTGAGAACCGTGGTTCATTAAGAACCGCTAATATAAAAATTAAAGCTTGGAATACTACTCAATTTGATATAATTGATCTTTTATATTTAAGGTTAGGATATTCTGTTCTTTTTGAATGGGGTAATGTTAGTTACATAGATAATGGAGGTAATCCTCAAACCATTAATCAATATTCTCTAGTTGACCCATTTTTATCAGGTGGACCTTTTCAAGGAGAAAATACTACTTCCTCAGGCGTCGGGTCAAAAAAAGCTAATCCTAACTCACTTTTTGAATTTACAGGAGCACAAGTTATAAACACTAATAATTTTGGCACTCCCACTAACCCAGCTTCAACAACTCCCGAAAATAACACTAAAGGAGAAGCTACTATTACAGCTTTATTAGATAATATATCTTTACTTAGAAAACAATCCGCGGGTAACTATGATGCTTTTTATGGCAAAGTAATTAATTTTAGTTGGTCGTTTGCCGAAGATGGTTCATACGATATTGATTTAGAACTTAGAAGTGTAGGTGATGTTGTTGAATCTCTTAGAATGAATGTTTTAATTAATGATAAAACTACAGAAGAAGAACAACAAGAAGAAGAAACAGGTGAAGAACCAACGGTTGAATCTTATAAAGATAAAAATCAATTTGGTAGATTTTTTTATAACGCTCTTAAACGAGTTTATGCTGAAGGAGAATATTTTACTTACCCCGAAAGTGATTTAAACAACGGTAATAGTGGAACCTTTTACCTACCAGCTTTAATACCTGAATTATCTAAAGTAAATTTCCAATCACAAAAATTTAATGGAGAAGATGTATTTATGTTTTTTGACGGGTATAAAAACACTATGCATTATATACGTTTTGGAACTTTATTGTACTTTATCCAAAACAGTATCCTTCCAGTATATGTAAATGGAAAATCTCAAGTTCCCTTAGTTTTTATAGATTATGATTCTGATAGTAATATAGCTTATTTTAATCCTTTTCAAATTAGTTCTGATCCTAGAGTTTGTGTTATTAATACCCAAATAAAAGGAACTAACGATAACGAATCCGAAACTTGGTATTATGGTGCTGCTGGGGAACCTTATGTAGCTGATATAGGAGGTATAAAGGTAGGTCAAATCATGAACATATATGTTAATATGGTTCATGTGCTTCAACTTATAGACGATAATACTACAGATGAAGGAATATCTTTAATTGATTTTTTAACTAATCTTTGTTCAAATATTTCTACAGCATTAGGAGGAGTTAATAGTTTTGAACCTTTTATAGAAGAAGAAGCTAATACTATTAGAATTATAGATCAAACTCCTTTATCTGGAAGAGATATATTATTACCTAAATTAGGAAAAAAATTACCTAAAGACACAACTACTATACAATTATATGGTTATAAAGTAACAGAAAACCCCGAAACTAAAAGACGATCATTTTTAGGTAATTTTGTTAAAAACTATGGTATTAAAACAGAATTAACAAATGCTTTTGCTACTACAGTAACTATTGGAGCCCAAGCTAGAGGTTCTGTTGTAGGAGAAAATTCTACAGCTTTATCTAAATTAAATGAAGGATTAATAGACAGAATTAAACCCGAAATAAACGATAGCCCTGGAACTGGTGAAGATTTTGACCTAACTCAATCTATATTTAAAATTAAAGATTCAGCAGGTAATTATTTAGACCCATATGCCCAAGCTCTATCTGAGAGAGAAACTAAATTAGCAGAATTAGAACAAAGATTTCCTAATGCTAATAAAAACTATGCTAAATTTGCTAGAAAAATAAGTTGTACAGCTAATAAACCTATGCCATTTCTTGATGATAATGAAATTAGTGATTATTCTACAACTTTAAATGCATTTCTTAAGTATCTTGAAGCCAAATCAGCAATTCTTGGAAACCAGTCTTCAGGAACTGAAGGATTTTTACCTGTAAGTGTTGAACTTACCTTAGACGGAATCTCAGGAATTAAAATTTATAATGGTTTAAATTTAGATACTAGATTTTTACCTTCTAATTATCCTGAAACTATGGATTTTTTAGTAACTAGTTTAAATCATAAAATAGAGAATAATGTTTGGACTACTAATTTAGGAACAGTAATGGTTCCTACTAATACAGTTCAAGCTGGGGGTAATGTAACTATAGTTAATTCACCTCAAGAAGGCTCACTTAGAGTAGGATATGATATTAATAGTAACCCTATTGATATTCCTAATAGAGCTTTAGATCCTGCCCCTAAAATTAACCCTAATAGAGTAGGATCTACTCCTTATAATAATTCAACCCTAGCTCAGAGTTTAATTAAAGCTAATTATAAAAATGCTTATTTGCCTAATAAAGAACTTGTAGGTATTGATTTTGCTATAGGTGGGAAAGGGAGAAAACTTCATAAAGACGCAGCCGCAGCTCTAAAAGTTTGGGTAACTGAATTAACTAATAATAAGATTCCATATAATATTAGTAGTGCTTATAGAGACTATAAACAGCAAGCATCATTAGCTAAAAATCAAAAGAACGCCGCTAGTGCTGGTTCATCTCCCCACGGATGGGGTGGCGCCGTTGATTTTGGTAATTTGTATAGATTAGTTGGTGGTAGTACTAACCCAACCCTTAATCTAAATGGTAGAGTAAAACCTGAACCAGGTAGTTACACTCTTATAGCCCAAATAGGAGCTAAATATGGTTGGTATAATCCTTGGAGATTAAGTGATAACGCTGGTGTAGATGAATTATGGCATTTTGAATATTGGGGTCCATTAAATCCATCTTTACCACAAGTTACACCTGCACCATTAAGTGTAGCTTCAACTCAAGCTTTTGAATTTTTAGCTATGAGATTACAACAAATCTATAATGAACAAGATCCTGATATTTTATTCACCCCATTTAAAGGAACATTTGATGATAATGAAGAAGGAGCTTTAGCAGCCTTAGATAAATGGTTTAGGAGAGGTAATATTCAAGATGAATATTTTAAATTAACTCCCCAAGATAAAAGGATTTTTGATGCTGCCTTTGCTAAACTTAAAGCTGAAACACTTAGTGGTAAAGGGAAAGTAACATTTAAAGCTAGTAATGGTACTAAAACTTATACAATAAATTCTGATTTCTAATTATGCCTTACTATCCTAAATCTCAAGTTAAAACTAATTTATATGCTGATTTTGGAGAATATCTAATAGCATCTACTGGAGAACCTTACCAAGGCCCCTACTGGAAAAACTCTAGAGGAGAATTTTTTACAGGAAATACTCCAAGTGATACCCCATTTCAAAAACTTGTTCCAACATTTGACCCAGTAAACGAGTTTATATCCCCAGTACCAGAAAATTCTATATCAGAAATAGTTACTACTGACATTGGATATATTTTATCTAAAGGGGTTAGTATAGGGAATACTTTAGATTACCAAGCTCTACCTAATTATATATCTAACCCTCCAACTCAACAAGATTACCAGAATGGAGAATTTAGAAGATATTTCTGTAAAAAAACTAATGAAATATTTTATTTAGAAATAGATAAAACTACATACGATAATCTAGTTAATAAAAATCCTCAATATTTGTGGCAACTATATCTCCCATTTAATTTACCTTGGCAAATAACTGGAGATAAAGAGCAAGTAGCTCGTACTAATAAAAATATAGTAGATCTAACTTCTGTAAGACTTAGTTTACCTAAATTTAGAGATTACCTAAAATTTGATTATCTTAAATACTATAGATTTACTAATGCTTCTAATTTATATACTGCTGGAGGTGAATTTAAAACAGCCGATGGCCGAAATTATATAGGATTTTATCACATTCATGATAAAACAGGTCCTATGGTTGGTGCTACTCATATTGAAGAACCTCATGAAGTTTTATTTCCTGTAAATGAAACTATTATTTCCAAAGCAATAAGCCAACAAACATCCTCGATTGCAACTCAAACTACAAGTAGTTATACCCCTCCTTCTTTTCCAATGCCCACAGGTGGAGGTTATAGTGGAGGTAGTGGTTTTAGTGGAGGAGGAAGTGGAGGAGGAGGTTATTAAGTTTGGAGTTATAATCTTTAGTTTTTATATTTACGGGATAAATCAAGGTTATGTTTTGGTTAATAGAAAATAAGAGTCAATTAGACGAGTTTTGTCACAAGGGTTTTAAAGAAGCGTTTGTGGAGATAATTCCATACTCTCCTTTCATACACCCCTCCCAAAACTCAATCTGTGCTATTTACGTTCGTCCTATACTAGATGTAAAAGGATACATTTTACCTATTTTCCACACCGAGGTAGAAGAAAATCTATTTGAGGATCAAGTTTACCGCTTACTTAAGGGTTTAGATAAGATTTACTGTCGAGATAAAAAGGAGTTTTTACATTATTTCCCTTTCAAGCAGCTTATTGACATCACACTAACCTCCCCTACGTATATACAACATACTACCGCACACGAGTTTATCTACAAGACATACAAGAGTAGAAAAGACGTAAACATACTTGTTCCTATTGTTAAACACTATGAGTATTGTGAATCTATCTTTGAGGAATTAGAACACTTAATGGGACTGCCCGTTAACGAGTTTTATAACCATAAAGCGAGTTGGATGTTTTATGCGATTGAGCAAGCGGGATTAACCGTTGATATACCGTTGTATGAGCAGTACTTTGAGCAAGACACGGAGGGTGTAGTTTATACTCAATATAATTTTAAAACGCTTACAACACGCCCATCAAACACATTTAATGGAATAAACTATGCAGCACTTAATAAAGAAAATGGGTGTAGGAAAGCTTTTATCGCGCGTAATTCTAAGCTCATTGAGTTTGATATTACAGCTTATCATCCTACTTTGTTGGCTAAGTTGGTTAGCTATGATTTTGGTGATGAGGATATTTATAGTCACTTTGCAAACGTTTATGGATTGGATCGTAAAGATGCAAAAATCTTAACTCTACAACAGCTATACGGAGGTATTTTA